>Ga0129313_1000176_pt1 | contig 64597 bp, 55 predicted proteins | sample O1105metagenome_FD_94436 | JGI IMG/M metagenome (GOLD analysis project Ga0129313, IMG submission 94436) | Orangutan group fecal microbial communities from fecal samples from Wisconsin, USA - O1105 metagenome | ecosystem: Host-associated > Mammals > Digestive system > Large intestine > Fecal...
ACGCAATCGTTAACCTGATTGGCTTACGCCACAACAGAGCGTAAAATAACGCCGTTTTTGTATGAATGAGACGACGATGAGCGACCTGTTTACTTCCCCCGACCATACTCTTGATGCCCAGGGGCTGCGCTGCCCGGAACCGGTAATGATGGTGCGTAAAACCGTACGCGGCATGCAGGCCGGTGAAACGCTGCTGATTGTCGCCGACGATCCGGCAACAACCCGCGATATTCCTGGCTTCTGTACCTTTATGGAACATGAGCTGGTGGCCAAAGAGACCGACTCGCTGCCGTACCGCTATCTGGTGCGCAAAGGGCAGTAATCTTGTTATGCCGGATGGCGCTAACGCTTCTCCGGCCTATAAAGACTGAGTAACCTGTAGGCCTGATAAGCGAAGCGCCATCAGGCGAGAAACAGGCACTACCCTTTACGCAACAACCGCAGCGCGTTCGCGGTCACCAGCACCGTCGCCCCCGTATCCGCCAGCACTGCCAGCCACAGTCCGGTCATCCCGAGCAGCGTGGTGACGAGGAAAATCCCTTTCAGACCCAGCGCAATCGCAATGTTCTGGCGAATATTGGCGTGGGTGGCCCGCGCCAGCTGAATCATTTGCACCAGACCACGCAGACGGTTGTGGGTCAGGGCTGCATCGGCGGTTTCCAGCGCGACGTCGGTCCCGCTTCCCATCGCAATACCAATTGTGGCCGCTTTCATTGCCGGAGCGTCGTTGATGCCGTCGCCGACCATCGCCAGCGGCGACTGTTGGTTAAGATGGGTAACGGCCTGCACCTTATCTTCCGGCAAGAGTCCCGCTTTGAATTCGAGGCCCAGTTCACCGGCAATGGCGGCCGCCGCACGCGGGTTATCGCCGGTCAGGATCACGCCTTTCACGCCAATCTGATTAAGCTCGCTGATGGCGCTGCGAGCGTCATCGCGCAGCGTGTCCTGTAGGGCCAGCACGCCGAGAACGGCATCGTTACGTAGCACCAGCACCACCGTTTGGCCCGCGCTTTCCAGCTCGCTAATCTGTCCGGCAAAGGCGTCGGCAGGCTGTTTGCCTGCGGCGCAAATTAGCACGCGCTCGCCGTCGACCAGCGCTTCAATTCCAGAGCCAACCAGCGCCCGTTGCTCTTTTGCGACAGGAATAGTCAGTTCGCGCGTTTGCGCTTCCCGAACAATTGCTTGTGCCAGCGGGTGCGTCGCGCCTTGCTCTACCGCTGCCGCCAGTGCCAGCAGTTCAGCCTCACCAATACCGCTTGCCGGATGAATCGCCGTGACGCGTGGTTTACCGACGGTCAGGGTGCCGGTTTTATCAAACGCCACCTGCGTAACTCTACCTAACTGTTCCAGCGCGGCCCCGCCTTTGATTAACGCCCCACGACGCGCCGCGGCGGCCAGACCAGAGGTAATGGCTGCGGGGGTTGAAATCACCAGTGCGCAAGGACAACCTATCAACAGCAGCGTCAGCCCTTTATAAATCCACTCCTGCCAGGATGCGGCAAACAGTAGCGGTGGTACGAGGGTGACCAGCAGCGCAATCGCCATAATGGCCGGGGTGTAAATCCGGCTGAAACGGTCAATAAAGCGCTCAATGGGGGCGCGGCGTTCTTCCGCTTCTTCAATCAGCTTCAGAATACGATCAATGGCGCTGGCACCCGGCTCGGAGAGCACTTCCAGCGTTACCAGACGGTCCACGCTGGTAGCACCCGCCGGAACTTTCTCGCCGATGGCGCGTTCAACCGGGATCGATTCGCCGGTCAGGGCACTTTCATCAAAGCTGGCAAAACCAGAGACCAGTTTGCCGTCGGCAGGTAAACGTCCACCTGCGGCAACTTCAATAACATCGCCAGGCCGGAGAGTATTGATAGCCACCTCTTCGCGCTCGCCGTTACGCAGGCGTGTGGCGGTTTCCGGTTTGAGCGCCATCAGCGCGCTGACCCCTTTGCGGGCGCGACTGGCGGCCCATCCTTCCAGGCGTTCGCCAATTAAAAATAGCAGCAGCACCATGGCGGCTTCCGCCGTCGCGCCGATAAACAGTGCGCCAATGGCGGCCACGCTCATCAACGTTTCAATGGCAAAGTAGCTGCCGGTTTTCATCAGACGCAGAGCCTGACGGGCAATGGGATACAGACCAACCAGCGTGGTGGCGATAAACGCTATCTGACCGAAGGGATGATTGAACTGCTCCAGGCCCCAGCTAATCGCCATCATGATAATCAGCGAAATTAGCGGCAGGTTTTCTTTAAAACGTGACTCGGGGGCGGCGTCCGCCGCGTACTCATCGCGCAGGGTATAGCCTGCTTTTTGCACCGCGTTTTCAACTTGCTGTCGGATATCGGAACTAGCATCGACCACCAGTTTTTCAGTGGCGAACAGAACCTGGACCTGGTTAACGCCGCTGACCTGGCGGACCGCATTCTCTACTTTGCGGGCGCAAGCTGCACAGTCCATGCCCGTCACTTTCCAGGAATAGCGGGTACCTTGCACGGTATCGGATACGGGTGGTGTAGTGGAGCAGCTTCCTTCGCAGCAGCAGTCATCCGCCTTTTGTGGCGCAGGCGCTGGCTTAAAAGAAGAGAATTGTGGGGCCTTTTTGCCACTGGTATCAGGTGTCGACATGGCATCCTCCGGTTGATAATCATTTCGTATTAACCGGAGGATACACTCTGGAGTCGACTCCAGAGTCAAGCGTTTTAAAGATACAACGAACGAACAATCAGGAAATGCCCGGCGAAGTAGCAGGCGGCGGCAATTGCGTTATCGGCGCGGAAGCGGCGACGATAATGGCTACCCAGCCAGACAATGTTGCCGATGAACAGGAGGGATGCGCCCATAAATGCCGACAGCGCCGGGGCGGTCGGTCGAAAGAACCACAGCTCACCGGCCATCCAGACCATCATCAGCGTGATGCCGATAAAGGTGCAGATAGCGACACGCAGCTCTTCCAGACGCGTCCAGATCACGGCGATCAGCAACGCCCCCAGCACTACCAGCACCAACGGCAGAGGCCAGAAGAACGACAGCGTCATTTGGCTGGCGAAGTAAATGGTATACAGCAGATGCGACAGGAAGAATGCTCCCACGGCGTACAGCAGGCGTTGGCGCGGTAACAGCGTCAGCGCATCGCCCAGCAGCGAGGCAAGCAGGCCAGCCAGCACCAGATAGCTGATAGCGTTAAACATTGGCGCCTGCCAGGCCAGCAGTGCCAGCAGGAGTAACGTCAGGGGCTTAAAGACCCAGCGTTGCCAGGCAGGTCCACGATAGGAAGCATCCACGAACAACCATGCGGAAAGACAGACAGCGATAAACGACCAAAGCATCTTAGTTCCTTGAATTCGTTATTTTTTCGTAAGCGGGGTGCTCACGGCTCTACTGTCCAGTGTAGAGGTCGACACAGCCAGATGACAACACCATAACAGGCGATGTATGCTTATTTCCGCATTTTCTGATGAGTTAATAATATGAGCAAGCCACCACTTTTTTTCATTGTTATCATTGTCTTAATCGTTATCGCTGCGTCGTTTCGCTTTGTTCAGCAGCGGCGAGAAAAAGCCGATAATGATACGGCACCGCTGATGCAAAAGCAGGTGGTGGTAAGTAACAAACGGGAAAAACCGCTTAACGATCGGCGATCCCGCCAGCAGGAAGTGAGCCCGGCAGGTACCAGCATGCGCTATGAAGCCAGCTTTAAGCCACAAAATGGGGGGATGGAGCAGACGTTTCGTCTTGATGCGCAGCAGTACCACGCGTTAACGGTCGGGGATAAAGGCACGCTGAGTTACAAAGGTTCGCGATTTGTTGATTTTAAGCCTGGGTAATAACGCCGATCGGCACTGTGTTTATCTTTCCAGTGCCGATAATAAATTCAACTGAAATATATAATGCCATTCAAGTATAGTTATTATTTGTTTTTTCTGAACTAATGTCATTGTTATTGTGTGGCTAAAATATCGGTTGTATCACTATTCTGCTATCCGCTTTTCACTATCCTATTATTTAAATGTTATCGCAGGTATATAAATATGTAATCTAAAATGGCTAAGGAATTGAAATGGCGAATACAATATGGTTGACCTTAAATGGGCAGGCTCAGGGATTGATTTCTGCTGGATGCGCATCGGTAAACTCGATAGGAAATAAATCACAAACTGCCCATCGTGATCAGATAATGGTAATGACAGTTAATCATGGCATGAGCCGAGTACAAAATGTGAACCATCAATGTTTGACGTTTATAAAGCCAGTAGATAAATCCTCGCCGTTATTAGGGAAAGCCATAACTGACAATGAAACATTGAACTGTGAATTTAGCTTCTATCGCACGAGTCCGGCGGGTTTAAATGAGTGTTATTACGCGATAAAACTTATTAATGCCAGAATATCCAGCATCCATTTACAGGTGCCTCATACTGTCGATGACAGTGCGGGTCAGCCAGAAGAAATCATTGAGCTTTCTTATGAGTCAATTACCTGGGAGCACATTATGGCGGGAACCAGTGCATACAGCCTTTGGGATGAGCGAATTTATTAAGGAGTAATGATGGAAAGGTATTATGACTGGATAGGGAATCACCGTGAAGATATTCTTAGAGGAAATAACTGGCAACGTAATCAGCGTGTTGAGAACGAAATCAGAACGCTGAAAAATAATCTGAATAGCAATACACAACACATTATGCTGCTAACGCTTGAAGAGGCGCAGGGCGTGATTGATGATTTGTTGGGCAGCAAACCCGTCAGTTTTTCGACCAATTATGCCGGTAATATCAAAGATGCGGCTGATGCGACTAAAAAGCTGTCGAAGCTTTTTTCTTATCAGCAGGCCGGAAAGATTGTCTTCACCTTAAAAGGCCTTGGGATTAAAGCAACGCAATATGCTTATCAGGGAAAGCTGTATGTGAAGATTACGGGCTATCCTTCTCTGCGGCGTGTTCTTAACGGAACCCGTTACCGGATTAATCATCCTAAGGTACTTGAGGTGGGCATAGGCAGCGCCGGGTTTCGAAATGGCATAATGTCAGGGGCCAGATTCTGTATCTGGTTTTCCGCATGCTGGCGGTTCATTGAAGTGGTGTTTAAATCCGAGCATGACGTCGCCGCACTGCTGGGAAACGTGACGATGGATGTGGTGAAGGTGATTGTAAGTGTTTTTGTCTCGCAATCAGCGGGTAGTGCTCTTAGGTTAGTTGTACCTCTATTTATCTCTAGCGGGGCCGTTCCGGTTTGGGGAGAAATCGTTTGTGTCGTTGTATTAGGTTTTATTATTGCCAAGACACTGAATGAGGTGGACAAAAAATATGAGCTATCAGACAAACTTATAGCGTGTATTCGTGAGGGAATAAAAGATCGGCAAAGAATTGCAGAGTGGAACGCCCAACGCCTGGGGTATAGAAGTTCCCTATACGGCGGAATTTATTGATATGAAATTTTATATAAATCTGGAGAATATTAAGCAAAGATGTAAGTTGTTCCTTTGTATGTTCTTTTTTGGAGGGATGACCTGGGCGGGGTATCTTGCCAGCGTACCGGATCTCACCGATCTCATTGAATCCAGAAGTATCGTCTATTTTTTCTGGGGTTCATTTTGCATATTATTCATTTTGCCGGTGACGGGTTGCTTTACTTTGGGCACTGCCTATGTGGCCTTTGCGAAAAGCATGCAGCCGCCAAAATTCTTCGACAGGGCATTTACCATTATTTTCCACGTCGCGGGGGGAGGGTTTGTTGTTGGCAATATCCTCTCTTTTATTGTCATTTTTTATCCGCTTGGTACTAACTATGTTTTATGCGAGCGTCCAGGCCCGACGTCTGGCACCTATTACACCCGGACAGAAGAGATTTGCGAGCAGGTGAAACACCTGCGGAAAACAAGAGCCAGTAAAGATATTCCAAAACTGAAAGATCAACTGGACGGCATATTACCACCGTGATGACGTTTTGCAGGCCCGGCTCGCAACGTGCCGCCGGGCGAAAAGATCACAGCTACTTCTTCAACTGATCTTTAATCTTCTTCTGCCACACCAGTAGCTCAAAGACGCCGAACAGAAAAATACGGATTTTCTCTCCGTTGGTCATCTGCGGGCCATCTTTAGGCATGGTGCTTTTTAGCAGCGCCAGCTGCATGCCATGCATCAGCACCATAAATATCAGTGCGACGTTAACGAAGATGTTAAGCGGGCGTGGAAAGGGTTGGAAAATATTCAGTAGTAAAAATGCCCAGACGCACAGCATCAGCAGGCGTCCCAGGTTAATCAGCATCGTGCTCTCCTCGTGCTTCACGTTGGTACAGGCGATAGGCGACCTGTCCGGCGACTTTCTCACGGTGTAGCGACCAGTTCACCGGAACCGGCGGTAAGCCGTTTTCTACTTCGCTTTCAACGTAAATATACGCTTCATTTGCCAGCCAGCCATGAGTTTCCAGAAGAGTTAATGTTTCTTCCAGTAATCCTTTGCGAAACGGCGGGTCAACAAATACCACGTTATGCGGCGTACCTGCCTGAGCCAAAAATGTCAGCGTATTGGTATTGACGACGCGGGCATGGGAGGCTTTTAGCGTGGCGAGATTCTTTTGTAGCTGCTGAGATACCGCGCGATCCATCTCCAGAAGCGTCGCATTTGCCGCATAGCGAGAGAGGGCTTCCAGCCCCAGCGCGCCGCTGCCGGCGAAGCAGTCCAGACAGTGAGCATCGACCATTACCGGGGCCAGCCAGTTAAACAATGTTTCGCGCACACGGTCGGTGGTCGGACGTAAGCCGGGGCTGTCCGGAACCGGGAGTTTACGGCCACGCCATTGCCCGCCAATAATGCGGATCTGGCCGCTACCAGAGTGATTCGGTTTTTTCATTTCTATTATTGCTCAATCCGCCTATAGCATGTCATTCCAGGCGGTGATGTGAGTTAAGTTAAGTGATAGACTATTTCATCATTTTTTTAGCTGCTATGTACATAGCGTTGACGCTGTGCCATGAAGCAACAGCGGGGGAGTGTAGTCGCAAATGGCGAAAGAGAAAAAACGTGGCTTTTTTTCCTGGCTGGGCTTTGGTCAAAAAGAGCAGGCACCGGAAAACGAGACAGAAGTAAAAAATGAAGAACAACAACCGGTTGCTGAAGAAACTACCGTCGTTGACGAACAGCCGCACGTCGAGGAAACCCGTAGCGAGGCTGAAACGCAAGCCTTTGCAGCTGAAGTCGTTGAAGTAACTGAACAGGTTGCGGAAATCGAAAAACTGCAGCCGGAAGAAGAACCTGTCGCCGAACAAGCGCAGCCGGAGATTGAGCCGGTTGCTGAATCCGTTGCTGAAACTGTAGTGGAAACGCCAGCTGCGGTGGTTATCGAACGCGAAGAATTGCCGCTGCCGGAAGAGGTGAAAACCGAAGAAGTTACTGCCGAAGAGTGGCAGGCCGAAGCGGAAACCGTGGAAATCGTTGAGGCGGCTGAAGAAGAAGCTGAAAACGAACCGCAGCTGACCGACGAAGAGCTGGAAGCACAGGCGCTGGCCGCTGAGGCTGCTGAAGAAGCGGTTATGGTGGTGCCGGTAGAAGAACCTGCTGTAGAAGAACCGGTAGAAGAAGAGGTGGTCCAGGAGCAGGAAAAACCAACCAAAGAAGGTTTCTTTGCGCGTCTGAAACGCAGCCTGCTGAAAACAAAAGAAAACCTCGGTTCCGGATTTATCAGTCTGTTCCGTGGTAAAAAAATCGACGATGATCTGTTTGAAGAGCTGGAAGAGCAGCTGCTGATCGCTGATGTGGGTGTAGAAACGACCCGCAAGATCATTGCGAATCTAACGGAAGGCGCCAGCCGCAAGCAGCTTAAAGATGCGGAAGCGCTGTACGGTCTGTTAAAAGAAGAGATGGGCGAGATTCTGGCGAAGGTTGACGAACCGCTGAACGTTGATGGCAAAACACCATTTGTTATCTTAATGGTTGGTGTCAACGGCGTGGGCAAAACCACCACTATCGGTAAGCTTGCGCGTCAGTTTGAGCAGCAGGGTAAATCGGTAATGCTGGCGGCAGGTGATACTTTCCGTGCGGCGGCGGTAGAACAGCTGCAGGTTTGGGGTCAGCGTAACAACATCCCGGTGATTGCTCAGCATACTGGCGCGGATTCCGCGTCCGTTATCTTTGATGCCATCCAGGCGGCGAAGGCGCGTAACGTAGACGTGCTGATCGCTGATACCGCAGGGCGTTTGCAGAATAAATCGCACCTGATGGAAGAATTGAAAAAAATCGTTCGCGTCATGAAGAAGCTGGACGAAGATGCGCCGCATGAAGTTATGCTGACTATCGACGCCAGCACCGGGCAGAATGCGATAAGCCAGGCCAAACTGTTCCATGAAGCGGTGGGCTTAACCGGTATCACCCTGACCAAGCTGGACGGTACGGCGAAGGGCGGGGTTATCTTCTCGGTTGCCGATCAGTTTGGCATCCCTATCCGCTATATCGGTGTGGGTGAACGTATCGAGGATTTACGTCCGTTTAAAGCGGACGATTTTATAGAGGCACTTTTTGCCCGAGAGGATTAACAATGATTCGCTTTGAACATGTCAGCAAGGCCTATCTCGGTGGGAGACAAGCGCTGCAGGGAGTGACCTTCCATATGCAGCCTGGCGAGATGGCGTTTCTGACCGGCCACTCCGGCGCGGGGAAAAGTACCCTGCTGAAGCTGATTTGTGGAATTGAACGGCCCAGCGCCGGGAAAATCTACTTTAGCGGGCATGACATCAGCCGTTTGAAAAACCGTGAAGTGCCGTTTCTGCGTCGTCAGATTGGCATGATTTTTCAGGATCACCACCTGTTGATGGACAGAACCGTGTTTGACAATGTGGCAATCCCGCTGATCATCGCGGGTGCCAGCGGGGATGATATTCGTCGTCGCGTGTCAGCGGCGCTGGATAAGGTCGGGCTGTTGGACAAAGCGAAAAACTTCCCGATTCAACTCTCCGGCGGTGAACAACAACGCGTCGGCATCGCCCGCGCGGTGGTGAACAAACCTGCGGTGCTGCTGGCGGATGAACCAACGGGGAACCTGGATGACGCGCTGTCAGAAGGGATCCTTCGCCTGTTCGAAGAGTTTAACCGCGTCGGGGTCACGGTATTAATGGCCACGCACGATATTGGCCTGATCTCCCGTCGCTCCTATCGCCAAATGGTTCTGAGCGATGGACATCTGCATGGAGGCCTGGCGCATGAATAGACGTGACGCTATTAACCAAATCAAACAGTTCGGTGGCCGACTGGATCGCTTTCGTAAATCGGGCGGTGCGTCGGGTGACGGCGGTCGCAACGCGCCAAAGCGTGCGAAAGCCGCGCCAAAGCCGAATTCGCGTAAAACCAATGTCTTTAACGAGCAGGTACGTTATGCGTTTCAGGGCGCGTTACAGGACCTGAAAAGCAAGCCGCTGGCGACATTCCTGACGGTGATGGTCATTGCCATCTCCCTGACGCTGCCTAGCGTGTGCTACATGGTTTATAAGAACGTAAACCATGCGGCAAGCCAGTATTATCCGTCTCCGCAGATCACCGTTTATCTGCAAAAAACGCTGGATGATGATGCGGCGGCGCGGGTGGTTGGTCAGTTGCAGGCCGAACAGGGCGTGGAGAAAGTGAATTATCTTTCCCGTGACGACGCGCTGGGCGAATTCCGTAACTGGTCTGGCTTTGGCGGCGCGCTGGATATGCTTGAAGAGAACCCGCTTCCGGCCGTGGCGGTTGTTATCCCGAAACTGGACTTTCAGGGTACGGAGTCGCTGAACACGCTGCGTGACCGCATCGCACAAATCAACGGTATTGATGAAGTGCGAATGGATGACAGCTGGTTCGCTCGCCTGGCGGCGCTGACGGGCCTTGTCGGACGCGTTTCCGCGATGATCGGCGTGCTGATGGTGGCGGCGGTCTTCCTCGTCATCGGTAACAGCGTGCGGCTGAGTATTTTTGCGCGTCGCGATACCATTAACGTGCAGAAACTGATTGGCGCGACGGATGGATTTATCCTGCGTCCGTTCCTCTACGGCGGTGCACTGCTCGGTTTTTCCGGTGCATTTCTTTCACTGATTTTGTCAGAAATTTTGGTGATGCGTCTGTCGTCAGCGGTGACTGAGGTGGCACAGGTATTTGGAACTAAGTTTGATATCAATGGCTTATCATTCGACGAGTGCCTGTTATTGCTGCTGGTGTGCTCAATGATTGGCTGGGTGGCAGCCTGGCTTGCCACGGTTCAACATTTACGCCACTTTACCCCCGATTAAAAAATCTCTGGTATAATCTTTCCCTGCACTGAGTAGTTCGCTCTGCAGGGAAAGAGTCCCTGTGATCTCTTCCCGGCGTATTCATTGTGATGTCACATTTTGTGCGTAATCTATACACATTACGACATGGAACTTGTGGATAAAATCACTGTCTGATAAAAGATTGAATGATATTCTCGTTGCTCATAAGCTCTGGCATGGTTGTTGCTACTGGTTTTTGTTAATTAGTTTTTAGCCAATGCGCCAGATGAAAAGATTGAGAGGATTTGAATGACCAAAGAAATGCAAAATTTAGCTTTAGCCCCTGTTGGTAACCTGGAATCTTACATCCGGGCTGCGAACGCGTGGCCGATGTTGTCGGCTGACGAGGAGCGGGCACTGGCTGAAAAGCTGCATTACCAGGGCGATCTGGAAGCAGCTAAAACGCTGATCCTGTCTCACCTGCGCTTTGTTGTTCATGTTGCTCGTAATTATGCGGGCTATGGCCTGCCGCAGGCGGATCTGATTCAGGAAGGTAATATCGGCCTGATGAAAGCCGTGCGCCGTTTCAACCCGGAAGTGGGTGTGCGCCTGGTTTCCTTCGCCGTGCATTGGATCAAAGCTGAGATCCACGAATACGTTCTGCGTAACTGGCGTATCGTTAAAGTCGCGACCACCAAAGCGCAGCGTAAGCTGTTCTTTAACCTGCGTAAAACCAAACAGCGTCTGGGCTGGTTTAACCAGGACGAAGTTGAAATGGTTGCTCGCGAGCTGGGTGTTTCCAGCAAAGACGTGCGCGAAATGGAATCCCGTATGGCGGCACAGGACATGACGTTTGACATGTCTTCAGACGATGAGTCTGACAGCCAGCCGATGGCCCCGGTGCTGTATCTGCAGGATAAATCTTCTAACTTTGCCGACGGCATTGAAGAAGATAACTGGGAAGATCAGGCCGCGAACAAACTGACCCACGCAATGGAAGGTCTGGACGAGCGTAGCCAGGACATCATTCGTGCCCGTTGGCTGGACGAAGACAACAAGTCGACGTTGCAGGAACTGGCCGATCGCTACGGCGTTTCCGCTGAACGTGTTCGTCAGCTTGAAAAGAACGCCATGAAAAAACTGCGCGCGGCGATCGAAGCGTAATCTTCCAGCCGCCCTGGAAATGCTGATAAACCCTGGATGAAAATCCGGGGTTTTTTGTTTTTATCTCTCCCCCTCTCTCCTGACGTTTATGCTTTTTGTCATCAAGTTGTTATCTGCATGTCAAATTTAGCTATTCCAAAATAATAAAAATCGGGTATGTTTTAGCAGAGTATGCTGCTAAAGCACGGGTGGCTATCCAATAATCGAAATAAAGTGCTGAACAACAACATCACAACACACGTAATAACCACAATAATGGGGATTGTCAGGATGAATATGAAGGGTAAAGCGTTATTGGCAGGATGTATCGCCCTGTCTTTGAGCAATATGGCGTTTGCTAAGGATATTAAAGTTGCCGTCGTCGGCGCGATGTCCGGTCCGGTAGCGCAGTATGGCGATCAGGAATTTACTGGCGCAGAGCAGGCGATTGCAGATATCAACGCCAAAGGCGGGGTGAAAGGCGACAAACTGGTCATGGTGAAATATGACGATGCCTGTGACCCGAAACAAGCGGTAGCGGTAGCTAACAAAGTGGTCAACGACGGGATTAAATATGTTATCGGCCACCTGTGCTCGTCTTCCACTCAGCCTGCGTCAGATATCTATGAAGACGAAGGCATTCTGATGATCACCCCAGCGGCAACGGCGCCGGAGCTGACCGCGCGCGGTTATAACCTGGTGATGCGTACTACCGGTCTGGATTCCGATCAGGGCCCAACCGCTGCCAAATATATCGTTGAAAAAGTGAAGCCGAAGCGCATTGCGATCGTTCACGACAAACAACAGTACGGTGAAGGCCTGGCGCGTTCCGTGCAGGACAACCTCAAGAAAGCCAACGCTGACGTGGTGTTCTTCGACGGGATCACCGCTGGCGAGAAAGATTTCTCTACGCTGGTGGCGCGTCTGAAGAAAGAGAATATCGATTTCGTTTACTACGGTGGTTACCACCCGGAAATGGGGCAGATTCTGCGCCAGGCACGCGCTGCGGGTCTGAAAACCCAGTTTATGGGACCAGAAGGGGTAGCGAACGTGTCGCTGTCTAACATCGCGGGTGAGTCTGCAGAAGGCTTACTGGTAACGAAACCGAAGAACTACGATCAGGTTCCGGCGAACAAACCGATTGTGGACGCGATCAAAGCCAAGAAACAAGATCCGAGCGGTGCATTCGTATGGACCACCTACGCCGCGCTGCAATCCTTGCAGGCCGGTCTGAACCAGTCTGACGACCCGGCTGAAATTGCCAAATACCTGAAAGCAAACTCAGTGGAAACCGTCATGGGGCCGCTGTCATGGGATGCGAAGGGCGATCTGAAAGGCTTCGAATTCGGCGTGTTTGACTGGCATGCAAACGGGACGGCGACCGACGCCAAATAATTTTCCTGGCGCCTTTCGCGCTGCAGATGCGTTGGTTACGTTATTCAACCCCGGTCACTTACTTATGTAAGCTCCCGGGGACTTCATAACTTGCCGCCTTCCTGCAACGTGAAATTCTTGGAAAATTGCGAGGCTGTTTTTTATTTTTTCTCCCAGCATGTAGGCCGGATAAGCGTCAGCGCCATCCGGCTTTTTTATCTTTTTTCCCAGCCATTCTCCTGGGCTGTAAACCCTAACGCTTGCATAAACGCGGCCATCACGCTGCGGTCTTCAACGCCGACGTCGGCCATCCACCATGAACTCACATCAGGGTTTTCCCGGATGACTTCTTCGATCAAATACTGCCCGACGCCGCGACGGCGGGTGATATCGCGTACGCGCAATGAATCTAATGCACCTTGCGTGCCGCTCAGGGTTACGCGAACTGCGCCTAACAGACGCTCGTTAAAGCGTGCGGCGTAGATCCGGTGCGTTTCATCTACGCTTAACGATGAGGCGGAATATTCCGGCCAGATTTTGCCCAGATCAATCTGGTCCTGGTCGCTAAAGTTATCTAAACGAACGATGGTCAGCTTCATTAACAGCATGTCCAAATCACAAAAGATGGAATGAGTGTACCGAAATAATTCACCCGGATGCTTTCTCTTTTTTATGTGAATAACCAGATTAATAATTTTGTAACAACGGTAATGACAGTTTGAAACCGTAGAGATTGAAAAATAGGCAGAATAATACCCTGGGATGCAGCATTTTATTCGGCTCTTTGTACCGTTATTTTATGCTGACAAACGTGCTTTTTTTTGTTTATCTATAGTGAAAAGCAGAATATTATCTTTTCTTAATCGACTGAAAAATAGAGATTTTAGCCTGATTTTGCTTAAAAAACTGCGCTAAACCATTAATGAGACTGGTAAAAATAGTGCAGTTCAAAAAAAGCACAGACTGCTTTTTAACCACATAAATACAAAATATTAATTACGTCACGAATGGGGATTCAGGTAATGAAACGGAATGCGAAAACAATCATCGCAGGGGTGATAGCACTGGCAATGTCACACGCGGTCATGGCGGAAGATATCAAGGTCGCTGTTGTCGGCGCGATGTCAGGTCCGGTCGCGCAGTGGGGCGATATGGAATTTAATGGCGCACGTCAGGCCATTAAAGATATCAATGCCAAAGGCGGGGTCAAAGGCGACAAACTGGTTGCTGTGGAATATGACGACGCCTGCGATCCGAAACAGGCCGTTGCGGTAGCGAACAAAATCGTCAATGACGGCATTCAGTACGTTATTGGTCATCTGTGCTCATCTTCCACGCAGCCCGCATCAGATATCTATGAAGATGAAGGCATTCTGATGATTTCTCCGGGTGCCACAAACCCGGAACTGACCCAGCGCGGTTACGCTCACATTATGCGTACAGCGGGCCTGGACTCCTCTCAGGGGCCGACTGCCGCGAAATACATTCTGGAGAAGGTGAAGCCACAGCGTATCGCCATCATTCACGATAAACAGCAATACGGTGAAGGCCTGGCGCGTTCGGTGCAGGACAGTCTGAAAGCGGGCAAAGCCAACATCGTTTTCTTTGACGGTATCACCGCCGGGGAAAAAGATTTTTCTGCGCTGATCGCTCGCCTGAAAAAAGAAAATATCGACTTTGTTTATTACGGCGGCTACTACCCGGAAATGGGGCAAATGCTGCGCCAGGCGCGTTCCGTCGGGCTGAAAACCCAGTTTATGGGACCTGAGGGCGTCGGCAATGCGTCGCTGTCTAACATCGCCGGTGATGCTGCTGAAGGCATGCTGGTAACCATGCCAAAACGCTATGACCAGGATCCGGCGAATAAGGCTATCGTCGATGCGCTCAAAGCTGACAAGAAAGATCCAACCGGACCATACGTGTGGATCACTTATGCAGCCGTCCAGTCATTGGCGACAGCAATGGATCGCAGCGGTAGCAAAGAGCCGTTGGACCTGGTGAAAGATCTGAAAGCACACGGGGCTGATACCGTGATTGGGCCGCTGAAATGGGACGAAAAAGGCGATTTGAAGGGATTTGAGTTTGGTGTCTTCCAGTGGCATGCAGACGGTTCTTCGACCGTCGCGAAGTAATACCTGAAGACGAGTTATCCCACCGCCCGTGCAAAACGGGCGGGTTTAAAAAGGTTACCTTATGTCCGAGCAGTTCCTCTATTTCTTGCAGCAGATGTTTAACGGCGTCACGCTGGGAAGCACCTACGCGCTGATCGCCATCGGTTACACGATGGTGTACGGCATTATCGGCATGATCAACTTCGCCCACGGCGAGGTGTATATGATCGGCAGCTATGTCTCCTTTATGATCATCGCAGCGCTAATGATGATGGGCATCGATTCCAGCTGGCTACTGGTCGCGGCGGGCTTCGTCGGCGCAATTGTGATTGCCAGCGCCTACGGCTGGAGCATTGAACGCGTGGCGTATCGGCCCGTGCGCAGCTCCAAGCGTCTGATCGCGCTGATTTCCGCTATCGGGATGTCCATCTTCCTGCAAAACTACGTCAGCCTGACGGAAGGTTCGCGCGACGTGGCGCTGCCCAGCCTGTTTAATGGCCAGTGGACTGTCGGCAGTAGCGATAACTTCTCTGCTTCCATCACCACCATGCAGTTGGTTATCTGGATCGTAACCTTCCTGGCGATGCTGGCGCTGACGCTGTTTATCCGTTACTCCCGTATGGGCCGCGCCTGCCGTGCCTGTGCAGAAGACCTGAAGATGGCCAGCCTGCTCGGCATCAATACCGATCGCGTGATTGCGCTGACCTTTGTGATTGGCGCGGCAATGGCGGCGGTAGCGGGCGTGCTGCTCGGTCAGTTCTACGGCGTAATTAACCCATACATCGGCTTTATGGCCGGGATGAAGGCCTTTACCGCGGCGGTACTGGGCGGCATCGGCAGCATTCCAGGGGCGATGATCGGCGGCCTGATTCTGGGCGTTGCGGAAGCGCTCTCCTCTGCTTATCTGAGTACCGAATACAAAGACGTCGTTTCATTCGCGCTGCTGATTCTAGTGCTGCTGGTGATGCCGACCGGTATTCTGGGTCGCCCGGAGGTAGAGAAAGTATGAAACCGATGCATTTTGCAATGGCGCTGCTCTCTGCCGCTATGTTCTTCGTCCTGGCGGGCGTCTTTATGGGGGTTCAGTTAGAGCTGGACGGTACCAAGCTGGTAGTCGATACCGCTGCGGATATCCGCTGGCAGTGGGTGTTTATCGGCACTGGCGTGGTCTTTCTCTTTCAGCTGTTGCGTCCAGCCTTCCAGAAAGGCCTGAAGAGCGTCTCCGGGCCGAAGTTTATTCTGCCGGCGATTGATGGCTCCACCGTTAAACAGAAGCTGTTCCTGGTGGCGCTGCTGGTGATTGCCGTGGCGTGGCCGTTTATGGTTTCGCGCGGAACGGTGGATATCGCCACGCTGACGATGATTTATATCATCCTCGGCCTCGGCTTAAACGTGGTGGTGGGGCTTTCCGGCCTGCTGGTGCTGGGCTACGGCGGCTTCTATGCCATCGGCGCTTACACCTTCGCGCTGCTGAACCACTATTACGGACTCGGCTTCTGGACCTGCCTGCCGCTGGCAGGGCTGGTTTCCGCTGCAGCGGGCTTCCTGCTCGGCTTCCCGGTACTGCGCCTGCGCGGTGATTATCTGGCGATTGTGACCTTAGGCTTCGGCGAAATCGTCCGTATTCTGCTGCTCAACAACACCGAAGTAACCGGCGGTCCAAACGGTATTAGCCAGATCCCGAAACCGACCTTTTTCGGTCTGGAGTTCAGCCGTACCGCCCGTGAAGGCGGCTGGGATACCTTCAGCAACTTCTTTAACGTCAAGTACGATCCGTCTGACCGCGTCATTTTCCTCTATCTGGTGGCGCTGCTGCTGGTGGTCTTCTCGCTGTTTGTTATCAACCGTTTGCTGCGTATGCCGCTGGGTCGCGCGTGGGAAGCGCTGCGTGAAGATGAAATTGCCTGTCGTTCTCTGGGCTTAAACCCTACGCGTATCAAGCTGACAGCCTTTACCATCAGCGCCGCGTTTGCCGGTTTTGCCGGTACGCTGTTTGCCGCGCGCCAGGGGTTTGTTAGCCCGGAATCCTTCACCTTTGCCGAGTCGGCCTTTGTGCTGGCAATTGTGGTATTGGGCGGAATGGGGTCACAGTTCGCGGTGATCCTCGCGGCCATCCTGCTGGTAGTGTCACGCGAGCTGATGCGTGATTTCAACGAATACAGCATGTTAATGCTGGGTGGTTTAATGGTACTGATGATGATCTGGCGTCCGCAGGGCTTGTTGCCGATGACCCGTCCACAGTTGAAGCTGAAAAACGGGGAAGCAAAAGGAGAGCAGGCATGAGTCAGCCATTATTATCCGTTAACGGCCTGATGATGCGCTTCGGCGGTCTGCTGGCGGTAAACAACGTTGAACTGGAACTGCGACCGCAGGAGATCGTTTCGTTAATCGGCCCGAACGGTGCGGGGAAAACCACGGTCTTTAACTGTCTGACCGGTTTTTATAAGCCGACCGGCGGGACGATTAAGCTGCGCGACCAGCACCTGGAAGGGCTGCCGGGTCAGCAAATCGCGCGTATGGGCGTGGTGCGTACTTTCCAGCACGTGCGTCTGTTTCGTGAGATGACGGTGATTGAAAACCTGCTGGTGGCGCAACATCAGCAACTGAAAACCGGCGTCTTCTCCGGCCTGTTGAAAACCCCGTCGTTCCGTCGCGCGCAGAGTGAAGCGTTGGATCGCGCTGCTACCTGGCTGGAGCGTATTGGCTTGCTGGAGCATGCCAACCGTCAGGCCAGTAACCTGGCCTATGGCGATCAGCGCCGTCTGGAAATTGCCCGCTGCATGGTGACCCAGCCGGAAATCCTGATGCTCGACGAACCCGCTGCTGGACTCAACCCGAAAGAGACCAAAGAGCTGGACGAGCTGATTGCTGAACTGCGTAACCATCACAACACCACCATTTTGTTGATTGAGCACGACATGAAGCTGGTGATGGGGATTTCCGACCGTATTTACGTGGTGAACCAGGGCACGCCGCTGGCAAATGGGACGCCGGAACAGATTCGTAATAACCCGGATGTTATCCGCGCCTATTTAGGTGAAGCATAATGGGGGCGAGGATTAATATGGATAAGGCGATGTTATCGTTCGACAAAGTCAATGCCCACTACGGCAAGATACAGGCGCTGCACGACGTCAGCTTGTATATCAACCAGGGTGAAATCGTTACTCTGATTGGTGCCAACGGCGCGGGAAAAACCACGCTGCTCGGCACATTGTGTGGCGACCCGCGAGCGACCAGTGGGCGAATCGTCTTTGATGGTAAAGACATTACCGACTGGCAGACGGCGAAAATCATGCGCGAAGCGGTAGCGATTGTGCCGGAAGGGCGTCGCGTGTTTTCCCGTATGACGGTGGAAGAGAACCTGGCGATGGGCGGCTTCTTTGCCGAAAAGGACCAGTTTCAGGAACGCATCAAATGGGTGTATGACCTGTTTCCCCGTCTGCATGAACGTCGTATTCAACGTGCGGGAACGATGTCCGGCGGTGAACAGCAGATGCTGGCGATAGGCCGTGCGCTGATGAGCCAGCCGAGGCTGCTGCTGCTTGATGAACCGTCGCTGGGTCTGGCGCCGATTATCATCCAGCAGATTTTTAACACCATCGAACAGCTGCGCGAACAGGGGATGACCATCTTCCTCGTCGAACAGAACGCTAACCAGGCGCTGAAGCTCGCCGATCGCGGCTACGTGCTGGAAAACGGTCATGTGGTGCTGGAAGACACCGGTGATGCGCTACTGGCTAACGAAGCGGTGCGAAGCGCGTATCTGGGCGGTTAATCATTCTCTGAATAGAAAAGGGGCCCGCTGTGGCCCCTTTTTATTGCTCTATGTTATTATTGAGAATAGTTATCAATAATAAAAATGAACATGGAGAAAGGATGATTCGTTCAGGTACCTGCATGATGATTGGCAGTTTGTTTTTGACGCTTTCACTAACCACCCAGGCCTCAACACCGCCAGCGTTTGACCCGCGCGATCCCTCTATCTGGGAAGAGAAACCGGACAACCCGTTAGCGCAATCCGACTCGCCCTGCGAAGTGTTTACCAGCTCGGTATGCCCAGGCTGGGATGATGATAAATCGGATATCCAACGTGAACGTGAGCGGCGAGAGCAGCAGCGTTTACAGAATGAATATGAGCGACGCTGGCGTCGGGATTAATCTTCCTTGCTGGAGCAGCCGATAACGCCATCCAGGCCGGAGAAGGTATAGCGATATCCGGCTTTGTTGTGCACCACCCCGCATTTTCCTGTCACTACGCTTTCACCGCCTTGCCATCTGTTTGTCGCCTTACTATCTTTTTTTTGTAATAAAAAAGTTATTTTTCTGTCATTCGAGCATGTCATGTTACCCCCGCGAGCATAAAACGCGTGATATCGCGCATCCGGCACAACAAGAGAGATAACCGATGATATCGTTACGACATACAGCTTTAGGACTGGCACTTAGCCTGGCATTTGCAGGTCAGGCACTGGCGGTCACCACTATCCCGTTCTGGCACTCAATGGAAGGCGAACTGGGTAAAGAAGTTGATTCACTGGCGCAACGTTTTAATGCAGCCAATCCCGACTACAAAATTGTTCCGCAGTACAAAGGCAACTATGAGCAGAGCCTGAGTGCAGGAATTGCTGCTTTCCGTACCGGAAACGCGCCTGCGCTGCTGCAGGTTTATGAAGTGGGCACGGCAACCATGATGGCCTCAAAAGCCATTAAACCGGTCTATGAAGTATTCAAAGAGGCTGGCATTAACTTCGATGAGTCTCAGTTCGTACCGACCGTTTCCGGTTACTACACCGACTCTAAAAGCGGACACTTGCTCTCCCAGCCGTTTAACAGCTCCACTCCGGTGCTGTACTACAACAAAGATGCCTTCAAAAAAGCCGGTTTAGACCCGGAGCAGCCGCCGAAAACCTGGCAGGATCTGGCGGAGTACACCGCGAAGCTGAAAGCCGCAGGCATGAAGTGCGGTTACGCCAGCGGCTGGCAGGGATGGATTCAGATTGAAAACTTCAGCGCCTGGAACGGTCTGCCGGTAGCAACCAAAAACAATGGCTTTGACGGTACTGACGCGGTGCTGGAGTTCAATAAACCGGAACAGGTGAAACACATCGCTCTGCTGGAAGAGCTGAACAAAAAAAGTGATTTCAGCTACTTCGGGCGTAAGGACGAATCCACTGAGAAGTTCTACAACGGGGATTGTGCCATTACCACCGCCTCTTCCGGTTCGCTGGCGGACATCCGCCACTACGCTAAATTCAATTATGGCGTCGGGATGATGCCGTACGATGCCGATGTGAAGGGCGCGCCGCAGAATGCGATTATCGGTGGGGCCAGCCTGTGGGTGATGCAGGGTAAAGATAAAGCAACCTACGAAGGCGTGGCGCAGTTCCTCAACTTCCTGGCGAAGCCTGAAATTGCTGCCGAATGGCACCAGAAGACCGGCTATCTGCCGATCACCACCGCTGCCTACGACCTGACCCGTGAACAGGGCTTCTATGAGAAGAACCCTGGGGCTGATATCGCCACCCGCCAGATGCTGAACAAGCCGCCGTTGCCATTCACCAAAGGACTGCGTCTGGGCAATATGCCGCAGATCCGCACTATTGTGGATGAAGAGCTGGAAAGCGTCTGGACCGGGAAGAAAACCCCGCAGCAGGCACTGGATGCCGCCGTTGAGCGTGGCAATCAGTTACTGCGCCGCTTTGAGCAATCGACCAAGTCTTAAGTGTATAAGTGCCGGATGGCGCTGCGCTTATCAGGCCTACAAGTTCGTAGTTTGTAGGCCGGATAAGGTGCTTGCACCGCCATCCGGCACCTTCCAGGAAAAGAACCTACATGTCTTCATCCCGTCCGGTATTCCGCTCGCGTTGGCTTCCCTATTTGTTGGTGGCTCCGCAGCTGGTTATCACCGTTATTTTCTTTATCTGGCCCGCCGGTGAAGCGCTGTGGTACTCGCTACAATCCGTTGATCCGTTTGGTCTTTCCAGCCAGTTTGTCGGACTGGAAAACTTTGTCGCGCTGTTTCATGACCCGTACTACCTCGACTCATTCTGGACCACCATTAAGTTCAGTACGTTAGTCACGGTAAGTGGTCTGCTGGTGTCGTTATTTTTTGCGGCGCTGGTGAATTACGTGGTACGTGGCAGTCGTTTTTACCAGACGCTGATGCTGTTGCCTTATGCCGTCGCGCCCGCCGTCGCCGCCGTATTGTGGATCTTCCTGTTTAACCCAGGACGCGGACTGATTACCCATTTTCTCGGTGAGTTTGGCTATGACTGGAACCATGCGCAAAACAGCGGTCAGGCGATGTTCCTGGTGGTGTTTGCGTCGGTCTGGAAGCAGATTAGTTACAACTTCCTGTTCTTCTTTGCCGCACTGCAGTCTATCCCGCGGTCGCTGATTGAGGCCGCCGCGATTGATGGCGCAGGGCCGGTTCGCCGCTTCTTTAAGCTGGCGTTGCCGCTGATAGCCCCGGTCAGCTTCTTTCTGCTGGTGGTGAATCTGGTTTATGCCTTCTTTGATACTTTCCCGGTGATCGATGCCGCCACGGCGGGTGGCCCGGTACAGGCGACCACTACGTTGATTTATAAGATCTATCGCGAAGGGTTTGTTGGGCTGGATCTCTCCGCTTCGGCCGCGCAATCGGTGGTGCTGATGTTCCTGGTCATTATTTTGACGGTGGTGCAGTTCCGCTATGTGGAAAGTAAGGTGCGTTACCAATGATTGAGAACCGTCGTGGGCTGACAATATTCAGCCATGCCATGTTGATTATGGGGATCATGGTGATCCTGTTTCCGCTGTACGTCGCGTTTGTCGCGGCGACGCTGGACAACAAAGCGGTGTTTGAAACGCCGATGACGCTGGTTCCCGGCACGCAGTTGCTGGAGAACATGAAATACATCTGGGTCAACGGTGTGGGCGTCAACAACGCGCCGTTCTGGTTGATGATGCTTAACAGCTTCATCATGGCGTTCAGTATTACGGTAGGGAAAATCACCGTCTCCATGCTCTCCGCATTCGCCATCGTCTGGTTCCGCTTTCCGCTGCGTAACCTGTTCTTCTGGATGATTTTTATCACCCTGATGCTGCCGGTTGAAGTGCGAATCTTCCCGACGGTGGAGGTTATCGCCAACCTGAAAATGCTCGACAGCTATGCGGGTCTGACGCTGCCGTTGATGGCATCGGCTACTGCGACCTTCTTGTTCCGCCAGTTCTTTATGACCCTGCCGGATGAACTGGTTGAGGCGGCGCGTATTGACGGCGCATCACCGATGCGTTTTTTCCGCGATATCGTACTACCGCTGTCAAAAACCAATCTGGCGGCGCTATTCGTTATTACCTTTATCTACGGCTGGAACCAGTATTTGTGGCCGTTGTTAATTATTACCGATGTCAATTTGGGCACTGCGGTGGCGGGTATCAAAGGCATGATCGCCACCGGTGAAGGCACCACGCAGTGGAACCAGGTAATGGCCGCCATGCTGCTGACGCTCATACCTCCGGTAATCATCGTGTTAGCCATGCAGCGCGCGTTTGTGCGTGGTTTAGTGGACAGTGAGAAATAAAATGGCAGGACTCAAACTACAAGCAGTAACCAAAAGCTGGGACGGCAAAACCCAGATAATTAAACCGCTGACGCTGGACGTCGCGGACGGGGAATTTATCGTGATGGTTGGGCCATCCGGCTGCGGAAAGTCTACGCTGCTGCGGATGGTAGCCGGGCTGGAGCGGGTAAGCGGTGGCGATATCTGGATTGATAATAAACGCGTCACCGAGATGGAGCCGAAGGATCGCGGCATAGCGATGGTCTTTCAAAACTACGCGCTTTACCCGCATATGAGCGTGGAAGAAAACATGGCCTGGGGGCTGAAAATCCGCGGGATGGGCAAGGAGCACATTGCTGAGCGGGTAAATGAGGCGGCGCGTATTCTCGAGCTGGGTGAGCTGCTCAAGCGCCGTCCGCGCGAACTTTCTGGCGGTCAGCGCCAGCGCGTAGCGATGGGACGAGCGATTGTGCGCGACCCGGCGGTATTCCTGTTCGATGAGCCGCTTTCTAACCTTGATGCCAAGCTGCGCGTACAGATGCGTCTGGAGTTACAACATCTGCATCGCCGCCTGAAAACCACTTCGCTATACGTGACGCACGACCAGGTTGAAGCGATGACCCTCGCCCAACGGGTGATGGTGATGAATAAAGGCATTGCCGAGCAGGTAGGTACGCCGGTTGAGGTGTATGAAAAGCCAGCCAGCCGCTTTGTGGCGAGTTTTATCGGCAGCCCGGCGATGAACCTGCTCGACGGGCGCATCAGCGCCGCGGGTACCCATTTTGAACTGGAGGGCGGCATGACATTACCGATCGGCAGAAGCGCGAGAGAGGCTATTGGGCGTAACATGACGTTGGGTATTCGCCCGGAGCATATTGCGCTAAGCTCGCAGGCCGAAGGCGGCGTGCCGTTGGTCGTTGACACCCTGGAAATGCTGGGCGCAGATAACCTGGCACACGGACGCTGGGGTGAGCAAAAGCTGGTGGTGCGACTGGCGCATCAGCATCGCCCGACGGCTGGCAGCACGCTGTGGCTGCATCTGCCGGAAAATCATCTGCATCTTTTTGATGGCGAAACAGGACAACGCGTATGAGTAACTGGCCTTACCCCCATATTGTCGCCCATCGTGGCGGCGGTAAGCTGGCACCAGAGAACACCCTGGCGGCGATCGACGTGGGGGCGCGATACGGGCATACCATGATCGAGTTTGACGCTAAATTGTCGAAAGACGGTGAGATCTTCTTACTGCATGACGACAACCTGGAGCGAACCAGCAATGGCTGGGGTGTGGCAGGCGAGCTAAACTGGCAGGATTTATTGCGCGTGGACGCCGGCGGCTGGTTTAGCGGTGAGTTTAAAGGTGAACCACTGCCACTGCTCTCGCAAGTGGCCGAGCGCTGCCGTCAGCACGGTATGATGGCAAATATTGAAATTAAACCCACAACTGGCAGCGGAACATTAACCGGCAAAGTTGTGGCGCTGGCCGCGCGGGAACTGTGGGCAGGAATGACGCCTCCGCTGTTGTCATCCTTTGAAATTGATGCGCTTGAAGCGGCGCAGCAGGCTGTACCTGAACTGCCGAGAGGCTTGCTGCTTGATGAATGGCGCGAGGACTGGCGCGAGCTGACCACGCGGCTTGGCTGCGTCTCTATTCATCTTAATCATAAGCTGCTGGATGAGGCGCGCGTGGATGCGCTGCGCGATGCGGGGCTACGTATTCTGGTGTATACCGTCAACCGACCCCAGCGCGCGGCGGAACTGCTGCGCTGGGGCGTGGACTGCATCTGTACCGATGCTATTGATACGATTGGTCCGGATTTCCAGCCCTATTAAGGCCCAATCGTTTTTAACGGAACGTTAGGCTGCGGCGTGCTGGAGGGCTTCAGCATGTCGCCGTTCTTTTTCTCTGACAGCATATGTTGCTTATTCAGAGAGCTGTCCGGGTTACGGGTTCCACTCAACATCCCACTGTTGCTGTTGGGCAGCATTTGCTGCTGACCGGAATTCAGCTCGCCTGGCTGAGACTGAAGGACCCGCTGGGAGTTGGTGTTAATTTGGTTTTCCAGATGCTGTTGCTGCATACGCGTCTGCGTTTGCAACTGCTGGTTGAGCATCCCTTTCTGCTGAATCTGCTGCGATTGCATTTGGTTTTGCATACGCTGCTGACTCGGGATCTGATAACCGGGTTGATTCGGGTTATTCATGGTGTTGATGGGCTGTGCAAAGCCTGCAAACGGCAACAGCATGGCTAGAAGTAAGAGTCGTTTCATCGCTTTTCTCCTCTCGGGGATCTCTTAAGTTTACTCCTTTCTCGCCGTTACGATGATTATTTCAGAGTTATGCACCAGGCTTAGTGGGGGCCGACCCCCATACATCTGGAGAATAACGATGATAAAACCGACGTTTTTACGCCGGGTAGCCATTGCTGCTCTGCTCTCAGGAAGTTGTTTTAGCGTTGCTGCCGCGCCGGCTGCGCCACCGCCGGTATCTTACGGAGTCGAGGAAGATGTGTTCCATCCCGTACGCGCTAAGCAAGGGATGGTGGCCTCCGTGGATGCTTTAGCTACCCAGGTTGGGGTGGACATTCTTAAACAGGGCGGGAATGCCGTCGATGCCGCCGTGGCCGTTGGCTATGCGCTGGCGGTGACGCATCCCCAGGCGGGCAATCTGGGCGGCGGTGGTTTCATGCTGCTGCGTACCAAAGACGGTAACACCACAGCGATCGATTTTCGTGAAATGGCTCCCGCTGGCGCGACCCGCGACATGTTCCTTGATGAACAGGGCAACGCCGATGCGAAAAAGTCGCTGACGTCGCATCTGGCATCCGGTACGCCGGGTACCGTGGCGGGTTTCTCGCTGGCGCTGGAGAAATACGGCACGATGCCGCTGAACAAAGTGGTGCGCCCGGCGATGAAGCTGGCGGAAGAGGGCTTTGTGGTTAATGACGCGCTGGCCGACGATCTGAAAAACTATGGCAGCGAAGTGCTCCCTAATCACGAGAACAGCAAAGCCATTTTCTGGAAAGACGGTGAGCCGCTGAAAAAGGGCGACATGCTGGTGCAAAAGAATCTGGCGAAAAGCCTGGAAATGATTGCCGAGAATGGCCCGGATGCGTTTTATAAAGGGGCGATTGCCGATCAGATAGCCGGGGAAATGCACAAGAACGGCGGGCTGATGACTAAAGAGGATTTAGCCAGCTATAAAGCCGTGGAGCGTACGCCAATCAGCGGTGACTATCGCGGGTATCAGGTCTTCTCCATGCCGCCGCCGTCCTCTGGCGGTATTCACATCGTGCAGATCCTCAATATTCTCGAAAACTTCGATATGAAGAAGTACGGGTTTGGCAGCGCAGACGCCATGCAGGTTATGGCTGAAGCGGAGAAATATGCTTACGCCGACCGTTCAGAGTATCTGGGCGACCCGGATTTTGTGAAAGTGCCGTGGCAAGCGCTGACCAACAAAGCCTATGCTAAAACGCTTGCCGATCAGATTGATATCAACAAGGCTAAGCCTTCCAGCCAGATCAAACCTGGCAAGCTCGCCCCATATGAAAGCAACCAGACCACTCATTTCTCAGTGGTGGATAAAGACGGCAATGCCGTGGCGGTGACGTATACCCTGAATACCACCTTCGGGACAGGCATCGTGGCGGGTAACACCGGCATTCTGCTCAATAATGAAATGGACGATTTCTCCGCCAAGCCGGGCGTGCCGAACGTTTATGGACTGGTGGGCGGTGATGCCAACGCGGTTGGGCCGAAGAAGCGTCCGCTGTCATCGATGTCGCCGACTATCGTGGTAAAAGACGGAAAAACCTGGCTGGTTACCGGCAGCCCAGGTGGAAGCCGAATAATCACTACCGTGCTGCAAATGGTGGTCAACAGCATTGATTTCGGGATGAACGTCGCCGAAGCGACTAATGCGCCGCGCTTCCATCATCAGTGGTTACCGGATGAACTGCGCATCGAGAAGGGCTTTAGCCCGGATACAATCAAACTGCTGGAGCAAAAAGGACAGAAAGTCGCGCTGAAAGAGGCGATGGGCAGCACACAGAGCATTATGGTTGGACCGGATGGCGCACTGTATGGCGCGTCCGACCCGCGTTCCGTGGATGATTTAACGGCGGGATACTAAGCATAACAGCCCTCTTCGGTGGGAGAGGGCTTGACAAATATTTTTTACTATAGTGAATGGTCTTGGTGATACCGGTCAATTTCGATTAGCAACTTATGGCCTTGGGCGGATACGCGATAATAATCCATTCCTGAGGGGGTTCTTGCTACTATATCGACTAAACCCGCTTTGGATAGGTTATTTATGAGCCTAACTACGTTACCAACTCCATCCATTCTCCTACTGGTCATTGCGCGATCAAGATTATACCAGGTCCAATTTACGTCATCTCTGGAAGCTAATAATTTCAATATGTTAAGTTCAGTATCGTTTACCATGATGGTGCATCCGGGTGATAAAGGTCATTACCAGTTATTCTATAATCTTCGAGTGTTGATGTATGCGTGTTATTCCATAGATCATAAGCCTCTTGGTTATCGCTTGGCCTGCCAGTTTCCCAACCTAAATTGCAATAACGTTGATACTCTCGACATTCATGAGTGTAGTAGTTTAAATCCACTTGTTCTGGTAACAATTCACCGTTCGCTATCTTTTTTAAACGGCTTACCATAAATTCATTACCAGGATCTGGATCGAAGCGAGATATGTGTTTTTCTACAATTGCAATTCCTTCATGGGTAATATTTACGCCTTCAGTTGTAAGATGTTCAACAGGGCCTCCCGCTTTATCTGGATCAAATGGCCTTGATGTATAAGTTCCTTTCGCTCCAAACTGCTCCAGTTCTTCTAATTCAGGAAATTTCATCCTTCCCATAGTTAAGCCTGCAGCTACTGAAGCACCAAGAATCAGCAATCCTTTGTTATCCATAACCTGCTCGTAACCCGCAGGAGCATCGCCACCCAGCTTTTTCGCCGTTTCCCTGAAGCCGTCGATATTCCCGTTGTAGATCCCTCCGGCGGCAAGCAGTCTGCCAACCCCTTTGCTGTTTAACGTTTTGAGGCCGTTGTCTGCGGGGGTTTTTGGACGGGGGATAAACAGGCGGTTGTAGTTTTCGGGCAACGCCAGGTAGCTGAACTCAGTGTTGGCAATAAGATGTTTGCAGAGGATATATTCATAGCTGATGGTTATTGTTTCTGTATCTAAATTATTCTCGCTAAATTGGTGTTGAATGGCTGATAGAAATGCTCCCCGCAGTTGAATATAATAATACTTCTCCCATCTACCGAACCTATTGATGCGGTAGAAATAAAACTCCATATACAACTGTTCGTTGTTATTAATAGCATTAACAAATAATGGGGTGCTTTTATCTATCAGTTTGCAAAATTGCAGTCCGTGAAAATGTGAACCTCTGCCAGTACTGGTTATACTATTAGAGAGAGAAAAAGCAAAAATTTCGTCTTCGTGCCCTGATTGCCAGCGGTTACCCACGGATGCAATGGTTCCACATCCGTCAGAAATAGCGCCCTGATGTTGTCCTGAAACTATCAGATAGACGATATCACTCATGACATCCTTATCCTTTTATTACTTGTTGTCGTAAAAATGGTAATTTTGCTCTTTGTTTTTATTACGCTTTCTAATGTCGTTCGTATATAGCAGAAATAAAACGTTTCACTTTAAGTGAGTTTTTTTGAGGGAAGTCTGAATATAAATAATGCGTAAGATAAGAATTTATAAATTCAATAAGTTGAAGTTATTGATGGAGGGTTTGTTGATGTTAATTAACTCATATCAATGGCCTACAGCGTTGTGAATGGTGTAGGCCTGACTGGTTGGTTATGGCGCATATCCCTGCAGTGATTCGGACCAGCGGAATATTTGGCTGCTTTTATCCTGCAGGCTAACGCGCTCTAAGTCATAAAATCCGTGCGTCTTTGCCGATCGCATTTTGAGAATGTACTTACTTTCGCTGATGTCGTGCTGCCTTGTGCCGTCTTTATTCCAGTCTCCGGCGATGTCCGTATATTGATAAACAAGGTCGGAATACACGTTGATTATCCTGTTGTCTTTGATGGTGTAGAGTTCCAGCACTTCATAAAATGCGCCGCCGCCGGAGTAGGCATCGGAGTATCCACCCCGTACCCCGAATGCCAGGGTATCGGGTGCTATCCGGTACGGTGCCAGATCCAGCTTTGTATAATAAGCCAGCGGTCTGACGGACTCATCATCGCTCTCTTTTTCAGCGGCTTTATTCCACTCTGAGAGCTGGTTTAATGGTTTTTCCGAGCGTGCAATCGGCGTTAGCTGTGGGTTCTGCCAGGAAAAAACGCCGAGATATAATTTATTAGCGCGCCCGTTGCTGTAGTTTTCCGGACAGGTGTTATCCGCGTATTTTTTTGCTTGCTCGGCGTCATCCTTATTATCGGAAAAACAGGCAATGCCAATATATTTACCGTCTTTTCCCCAAGGTTTAGCACCGCTCAGGATCAGGTTGTCAGGATCTTCATTCGGTGCAACCCAGGCAATCCACTGCTTTTCAGATACGCCCTGAGGAAGTTCACCAAATCCTTTCGCAGGGGATGCTCCCGCCATTTGCTCAGAAAAAATCTTTTTACCTTCAGGATGTTGGATGGCACTGGGTACGGAATCGAGATTTTGTACGGTAGTGGCAAAAGCAGGGGAGAGCGAGGCCAGCAAAACCAGGGGGAAAAACTTTTTCACTATTGCGTCCTTTCAATAAGCAGGGCGATATGACTCGCCCTTAAATTTATTTCACGCGCGCCATAAAGTAGGCATCAACATACTCACCGTTGCGCAGGCCGTATTTCTTACCGGTACCTTCGATTTCAAAGCCGTACTTCTTATAGACTGCTACAGCAGGCTCATTATCAACAAATACCGTTAGCTCAATACGCTCGACGCGCAGCCAGTTGTCGCACATGTCGATCATCGTGCGAATCAGTGCGCTGGCAACGCCGCGATTGTGCCACCGGGCATCCACGCAGATACCAAAATCGGCCACGTGGCTACGGCGCGGGCGCTGCGCGACCTCAATACAGAGGTGCCCCACGACGATATCGTCAATGCAGGCAACCAGTTGTTTTACCCCGGCTTGCTCGGTTAGCCGTGCTTGCCACATTTCGAGGGAAGGATGAGGAACCTGTAGCGTGTTGTGGTACACCTCCGGCTGGGCGTGGATCTGACGAATTGCGTCGTAATCTTTCGGTTCAGCGTGGCGTATCACTATCTCACTCATTCCTTATCTCCTGCAGGGTTAATTGTGCATTTACACTCGCTGAGAAAGAAAAATCCGTCAACTGCATTTTTTTGCAAAAAGAAGTAGACAAGTGCGAATGAGAATGATTATTATTGCTCTGCGTTCAGGGGAACCCCTACGGAGAACCTGAAAGCACGACATTGCTCACATTGCTTCCAGTATTACTTTAGCCAGCTTTTGCTGGCTTTTTTTTTGGGTTTTGTTTCAGCCTGGCTTACTTGTCATTTTGTCCCCGGGGTGGGGCGACTGATGCCGGATGGCGCTTGCGCTTATCCGGCCTACAGCTGAGACCTGGGTTTTGTAGGCCGGATAAGGCAACGCCGCATCCGGCATGATGACAGGATGGATTCAGTCTCCAGCCGCTTTGCGCTATGGTGTAGACAATCATCTTCAAAAGGATCGTCTCATGACCTTACACTGCGCATTTATTGGTTTTGGTAAAAGCACCACCCGCTACCATTTGCCGTACGTCCTCAACCGCAAAAATAGCTGGCACGTCGCGCATATTTTCCGCCGCAACGCCAGGCCGGAAGAGCAGGCGCCGCAGTATTCACATATTCACTTCACCAGCGACCTCGACGAGATCTTAAACGATCCGCAGGTGAAGCTGGTGATCGTCTGTACCCATGTTGACAGCCATTTTGAATACGCCAAACGCGCGCTGGAAGCGGGTAAAAATGTGCTGGTTGAGAAACCCTTCACCCCAACGCTTGCGCAAGCAAAAGAGTTGTTTGAGCTAGCGCAAAGCAAAGGGCTGACCGTTACGCCGTATCAGAATCGTCGTTTTGACTCCTGTTTCCTCACCGCTAAAAAAGCGATTGAGAGCGGCAAGCTCGGCAAGATTGTTGAGGTTGAAAGCCATTTCGATTACTACCGTCCTGAAGCAGAAACCAAGCCGGGACTGCCGCAGGACGGCGCGTTTTATGGTCTGGGCGTACACACCATGGATCAGATTATCTCCTTGTTCGGACGTCCCGATCATGTGGCCTACGACATCCGCAGCCTGCGCAACAAAGCGAACCCGGACGATACCTTTGAAGCGCAGCTGTTTTACGGCGACCTGAAAGCCATTGTTAAAACCAGCCATCTGGTGAAAATCGACTATCCGAAGTTTATCGTGCATGGCACCAAAGGCTCGTTTGTGAAGTACGGTATCGACCAGCAGGAAACCAGCCTGAAGGCTAATATCATGCCGGGTGAGCCAGGTTTCGCTGCCGATGATTCCATTGGAATGCTGGAATATGTCAACGATGACGGCATCACGGTGAAAGAAGAGGTGAAGCCGGAAGTGGGGGACTACGGTCGCGTCTATGATTCGCTGTACCAGACGCTGACCGCCGGTACGCCTAATTACGTCAAGGAATCTGAAGTTCTTACCAACCTGGAGATCCTCGAACGCGCCTTTGAACAGGCAACGCCTGCCACGATAACCCTCGCCAAATAGCCTGCACAGACTCCTCTGGTCTTGTTCATATTTTTTGAACAGAGGAGTCAATTTTCACCCTCTATGATCCCAGACGGATTGAGTCCACACTTACTCCATCGAAAACATCTGGGGGTGAACACAATGATCTACTTACGCAAAGCTAACGACCGTGGCCACGCTAATCATGGCTGGCTTGATTCCTGGCATACCTTCTCTTTTGCCAACTACTATGACCCGAACTTTATGGGGTTCTCGGCACTGCGCGTGATTAACGATGACGTGATCGATGCAGGTCAGGGATTTGGTACTCACCCCCATAAAGACATGGAAATCCTGACCTACGTGCTGGAAGGCGCGGTAGAGCATCAGGACAGCATGGGCAATAAAGAGCAGGTTCCGGCCGGTGAGTTTCAGATTATGAGCGCCGGGACGGGGATCCGTCACTCGGAGTACAACCCGAGCAATACTGAGAAGCTGCATCTGTATCAGATCTGGATCATGCCGCAGGAGAACGGTATTACTCCGCGTTATGAACAGCGTCGTTTTGATGCCGCTCAGGGTAAACAACTGGTGCTGTCGCCGGATGCCCGTGATGGTTCACTGAAAGTGTACCAGGATATGGAGCTGTACCGTTGGGCGCTGGTCAAAGATGAGCAGTCAGTGCATCAAATTGCCGCTGAACGCCGCGTCTGGATCCAGGTCGTAAAAGGTAACGTGACGATTAACGGGACCAAAGCGACCACCAGCGACGGTCTGGCCATCTGGGATGAACAGGCAATTTCTATTCATGCCGACAGCGACAGTGAAGTGTTACTGTTTGACCTGCCGCCAGTATAACGTGCTGTAATCCTTGTAGGCCGGATAAGACGCGAAAGCGTCGCCATCCGGCTTTTCATCGTTTGTCATTAATTCCACACGTCCGTGGTAAACTGGGGGAATCTATCCCTTTTTAACGCTTCAGGACGATGAAAAAGAAAAGACCCGTACTTCAGGATGTAGCCGACCGCGTGGGCGTGACCAAAATGACGGTCAGTCGCTTTTTGCGTAATCCGGAGCAGGTCTCCGTGGCGCTGCGGGGCAAAATTGCCGCTGCACTTGATGAGCTGGGTTATATTCCCAATCGCGCTCCTGATATCCTTTCTAACGCCACCAGCCGCGCTATCGGCGTGCTGTTACCGTCTCTCACTAACCAGGTTTTTGCTGAAGTGCTACGCGGCATTGAGGCCGTCACCGACGCCCATGGTTATCAAACCATGCTCGCGCACTACGGCTATAAGCCTGAGATGGAACAAGAGCGCCTGGAATCGATGCTGTCGTGGAATATCGATGGCCTGATCCTCACCGAACGTAGCCATACGCCCCGTACGCTGAAAATGATTGAAGTTGCCGGTATCCCGGTGGTTGAATTGATGGACAGCCAGTCTCCGTGTCTGGATATCGCCGTCGGTTTCGACAACTTCGAAGCCGCGCGTCAGATGACTGCCGCTATTATCGCCCGCGGGCACCGTCATGTAGCCTATCTTGGCGCACGTCTTGATGAGCGTACTATCATCAAACAGAGAGGCTACGAGCAGGCAATGCGCGATGCCAACCTGGTGCCGTACAGCGTGATGGTGGAACAGTCTTCTTCCTACTCCTCCGGTATTGAACTCATCCGTCAGGCGCGGCGCGAATACCCGCAGCTCGACGGCATTTTCTGTACCAACGATGACCTGGCGGTAGGGGCGGCCTTCGAATGCCAGCGTTTAGGGCTGAAAATCCCGGATGACATGGCGATTGCCGGATTCCACGGTCACGACATCGGGCAGGTGATGGAGCCGCGTCTGGCGAGTGTGCTCACGCCGCGTGAACGGATGGGCAGCATTGGCGCAGAACGCCTGCTGGCGCGCATTCGTGGTGAAGCAGTCACGCCTAAAATGTTAGATTTAGGTTTCACCTTGTCACCGGGCGGATCTATTTAAGCCAACAACTTTGAAGTAGCTCACACTTATACACTTCGAGCACGAATGGATATTGCTTCTCTATTTATCCGGCTGGACAATGTTACCGATAACAGTTACCCGTAACAATTTCCTGATTCTTGTACCAGTGGGGGCAACGCTTTGAGCACGACTAATCATGATCACCACGTTTACGTTCTGATGGGCGTATCGGGCAGCGGTAAATCTGCTGTCGCCAGCGAAGTGGCGCATCAACTGCAGGCCGCGTTTCTTGATGGCGATTTTCTCCATCCGCGCAGCAACATCATGAAAATGGCTTCCGGTGAGCCACTCAACGATGACGACCGTAAACCGTGGCTACAGGCGCTGAATGACGCCGCTTTTGCGATGCAGCGTACCAACAAGGTTTCGCTGATCGTCTGTTCTGCCTTGAAAAAAGTCTACCGCGACCAGTTGCGCGACGGTAACCCGAACCTCTCTTTCATTTATCTGAAAGGGGATTTTGACGTTATCGAAAGCCGTCTGAAGGCGCGTAAAGGCCACTTCTTCAAAACACAGATGCTGGTTACCCAGTTTGAAGCGCTGGAAGAACCGGGTGCGAATGAAAACGATGTACTGGTGGTCGATATCGATCAACCACTGGACGGTGTGGTCGCCAGCACCATTGAGGTTATTAACCAAGGCAGTAAGTAGTGAGCACATTAACGCTTGTTTTAACAGCAGTAGGGTCCGTTTTATTACTGCTGTTTTTAGTGATGAAGGCGCGTATGCACGCCTTCGTTGCTTTGATGGTGGTATCCATTGGTGCAGGTCTCTTTTCCGGTATGCCGCTCGATAAAATCGCGGCGACCATGGAAAAAGGGATGGGAGGCACGCTCGGTTTCCTGGCGATTGTGGTGGCGCTGGGGGCGATGTTCGGCAAGATTTTGCATGAGACCGGCGCGGTCGATCAGATTGCCGTCAAAATGCTGAAATCCTTCGGTCACAGCCGCGCACATTACGCGATTGGCCTGGCCGGTCTGATTTGCGCGCTGCCGCTGTTCTTTGAGGTGGCGATTGTGCTACTGATTAGCGTAGCGTTTTCAATGGCACGCCATACCGGTACTAACCTGGTTAAGTTGGTCATTCCGCTGTTTGCGGGCGTGGCGGCTGCCGCAGCGTTCCTGCTGCCGGGGCCTGCGCCGATGCTGCTGGCCTCTCAGATGCACGCCGACTTTGGCTGGATGATCCTGATTGGCCTGTGCGCCGCGATTCCGGGCATGATTATCGCCGGGCCGCTGTGGGGTAATTTCATCAGCCGTTACGTTGAGCTGCACGTACCGGAAGACATTACCGAGCCGCATCTGGGCGAAGGCAAAATGCCCTCCTTTGGCTTCAGCTTATCGCTTATCCTGCTGCCGCTGGTGCTGGTTGGTCTGAAAACCATCGCCGCACGCTTTGTTCCGGTCGGTTCTTCAACCTACGAATGGTTCGAGTTTATCGGTCATCCGTTTACCGCGATTCTGGTTGCCTGTCTGGTGGCGATTTATGGTCTGGCGGTGCGCCAGGGCATGCCAAAAGACCGCGTGATGGAGATCTGCGGCCATGCGCTGCAGCCAGCGGGGATTATTCTGCTGGTGATTGGCGCGGGCGGCGTGTTCAAACAGGTGCTGGTAGATTCCGGTGTTGGTCCTGCACTGGGCGAAGCGTTAACCGGTATGGGCTTGCCGATTGCCATCACCTGCTTCGTGCTGGCGGCGGCGGTGCGTATCATTCAGGGTTCCGCGACCGTGGCCTGCTTAACGGCGGTCGGTCTGGTGATGCCAGTGATTGAGCAACTGAACTATTCCGGTGCTCAGATGGCAGCGCTGTCTATCTGTATCGCGGGCGGCTCTATCGTGGTCAGCCACGTTAACGATGCCGGTTTCTGGTTGTTCGGTAAATTTACCGGCGCGACCGAAGCGCAAACGCTGAAGACCTGGACGATGATGGAAACCATCCTCGGTACGGTCGGCGCGATTGTCGGTATGATTGCCTTCCAGCTGTTGAGCTGATGGCATTGCCCGGTGGCGCTTGCGCTTACCGGGCCTGGAAACGAGCATATATCAACACCGTAGGCCGGGTAAGGCGAAGCCGCCACCCGGCTTTTTTACAGCACCATCACACCATCCTCGGTTTTCAACCAACGCGGCGCTTTTAACGTATCGGCGAAATAGCCTACCAAATCCTGCAGTAAATCGCCCGCCACGCGTTCCATCTCGTCAGACAGCGTTTTGCTCATCAGTAAATGCGTCAAAAGCTGGCAGTAACGCCCCATCTGATCTGGTTCGGGTTCAAAGAGGGGAGTGCGGGTCGGTAAGGTTTCTACCGTCAGGCTGGCCTGTAGATGCTGCGGTACAGGTTCCGTTAAGGTTGGTTGTAGTAGTGCCAGACAGGCGCGCACATATCGCCAGTTTTTCAACAGGGTCATGACATTCAACAAGCCCTTCGACAAAACGCTCACAGTTATCTGCCAGCTCGGTAAAATCCGTTGCATGGCTAAAGGGCAGGGTAAATAAAGAGTGTGAAAAGAGAGGGGTAGTCGCCATAGGGCAGCCTCCAATGAGTGAAATTTACCACCACCGAAGGGACCAACCTTTTGGTGGCGGGCTGAACGGAGTTGGTCCTACCGGCCTCATTGGATACCGGTGCGTCTTGTGACGCCACCGTCCAGCCCACCATTGAGGTGTAGCTGGTCGCACGACAAAAGTGAATTTTATCGCGAATGAGGTAATCAGGGGACCAATCCTGGCACCTGATTTTGCAGGTGCAGCGAGAAGATAATGCTTATCCGCGATGCTGACAAGAGCGTATTCCGGAAGGTGCTTCGCAGAAATGAAAATACGCTTTTTCAGAGACTTAAATGATTGAGGTGTTTCTCACAAACACATTCACGGCGCTGATTGCCCGGTGGCGCTAGCGCTTACCGGGCCTACAAACGAGCACATATCGACACCGTAGGCCGGGTAAGGCGAAGCCGCCACCCGGCATAAAGTGAGTGCGTTACCCCTTCATCCACATCCGAACGCCGTCGAGGAACATCTGGGTTGCCATCATCACCAGAATCAGCCCCATCAGGCGCTCCAGCGCGTTAACCCCTTTCTCTCCCAGCAGGCGTAAAAATAGCGAAGACTGCAGCAAAATCACGAATGTGCCGCCCCAGGCGATCAGCAGCGCAATCACCAGGTGCCCCATCTGGTTTGGATACTGATGCGACAACAACATTAATGAGGCCAGGATTGTCGGCCCGGCTACCAGCGGAATCGCCAGCGGTACGATAAACGGCTCTTCACCAGCCGGAAGCCCGGTGCTATTCCCGGTGGCGCTGGGGAAAATCATCTTAATGGCGATCAGGAACAGAATGATGCCCCCGGAGATCGATACGGTTTCTGCACGCAGGTTAAGAAATGCCAGAATTTTCTCGCCCGCAAACAGGAATATCAGCATCACCAACAGCGCAATAAACAGCTCGCGAATCATAATCGCGCGGCGACGTTTTGGTTCGGTATGTTTCAATACGGACATGAAAATGGGCAGATTTCCGAGCGGATCCATAATCAGGATCAATAAAACTGCCGCTGAAATGATTTCATTCATAACTCAAATTCCCTGATAATTACCGCGGACTTTCTGCTTGCTTGCGCAGCGGGATAAGTCGCATTACTGATGGCTTCGCTATCATTGATTAATTTCACTTGCGACTTTGGCTGCTTTTTGTATGGTGAAGGATAGGCCAGTAGGATACTGGTTAGCATACACAGCACACATCTCTGCAGGAAAAAACGCTATGAAAAATGTTGGTTTTATCGGCTGGCGCGGTATGGTCGGCTCTGTTCTCATGCAACGCATGGTTGAGGAGCGTGACTTCGACGCCATTCGCCCTGTTTTCTTTTCTACTTCCCAGCTTGGGCAGGCGGCACCGACGTTCGGTGGCACCGCGACCGGCACACTTCAGGACGCTTTTGATCTGGATGCGCTGAAGGCGCTCGATATCATCGTGACCTGTCAGGGCGGCGATTATACCAACGAAATCTATCCAAAGCTTCGTGAAAGCGGTTGGCAAGGTTACTGGATTGACGCAGCCTCTTCGCTGCGTATGAAAGACGATGCCATCATTATTCTCGATCCGGTTAACCAGGATGTCATCACCGACGGCCTGAATAAAGGTATTAAGACCTTTGTCGGCGGCAACTGTACCGTTAGCCTGATGCTGATGTCTCTCGGTGGCCTGTTTGCCAATGACCTGGTTGACTGGGTTTCCGTGGCAACCTATCAGGCGGCTTCCGGCGGCGGCGCGCGCCATATGCGTGAGCTGCTGTCTCAGATGGGTCATCTGTATGGCCATGTGGCCGAGGAACTGGCGACCCCTTCCTCTGCTATTCTCGACATCGAACGTAAAGTGACGACCCTGTCCCGCAGCGGCGAACTGCCGGTTGATAACTTTGGCGTACCGCTGGCCGGTAGCCTGATTCCGTGGATCGACAAACAGCTCGATAACGGTCAGAGCCGCGAAGAGTGGAAGGGACAGGCGGAAACCAACAAAATTCTCAACACGTCTTCCGTGATCCCGGTTGATGGTCTGTGCGTGCGCGTCGGCGCGCTGCGCTGCCACAGCCAGGCGTTCACCATTAAACTGAAAAAAGATGTGTCTATTCCGACCGTGGAAGAACTGCTGGCGGCGCACAATCCGTGGGCCAAAGTTGTACCAAACGATCGGGATATCACCATGCGTGAGCTAACCCCGGCGGCCGTCACCGGCACGCTGACCACGCCAGTAGGCCGTCTGCGTAAGCTGAACATGGGACCGGAGTTCCTGTCAGCCTTTACCGTGGGCGACCAGTTGCTGTGGGGTGCTGCGGAGCCATTGCGCCGTATGCTGCGCCAATTGGCGTAATAGTTTGTTAACGATCAAGGGGTGAGGAATCACCCCTTTTTTTGCGTAATACAGGAGTAAGCGCAGATGTTTCATTTTTTACCAGGAGTAAGATAAAGCATTGGCTATTCTTTAAGGGTGACTTAGTACCGGAGGTATTAAGTTGTTGCCTGAAGGTGGGACGACGCAGAGAGGATGCACAATTGTGCTGCGCCGTTCAGGTCAAAAAAGTGTCACTACCTGATGTCGAAAATCAGTTGGAAGGGGTGACACCATAAAACAGGATGACAACCATGTCCGTTCGTATCGATAGAGACGTGATTAATGCGCTAATTGCAGGCCATTTTGCGGATCCTTTTTCCGTACTCGGTATGCACCAAACTGATGCTGGACTCGAAGTCCGCGCCCTATTACCTGACGCCACCGAAGTGTGGGTGATCGAACCCAAAACCGGACGCAAAGTCGGCAAGCTGGATTGCCTCGACTCTCGCGGTTTTTTCTGTGCAGTACTTCCCCGCCGTAAAAATTTCTTTCGCTATCAGTTGGCCGTTGTCTGGCATGGACAGCAGAATCTGATTGATGACCCTTATCGTTTTGGTCCGCTGATCCAGGATATGGATGCATGGCTGTTATCTGAAGGTACGCATCTGCGACCTTACGAAACGCTGGGTGCGCATGCGGATACCATGGATGGCGTCACCGGTACTCGTTTCTCCGTCTGGGCACCCAACGCCCAGCGTGTTTCGGTGGTTGGTCAGTTCAACTACTGGGATGGCCGTCGCCACCCGATGCGCCTGCGTAAAGAAAGCGGTATCTGGGAGTTGTTTATCCCCGGTGCGCAGCATGGTCAGCTGTATAAATACGAGATGATCGATGCCAACGGTAAGCTGCGGATTAAAGCCGACCCTTACGCGTTTGAAGCGCAAATGCGCCCGGAAACGGCGTCACTTATTTGCGGTCTGCCGGAAAAAGTGGTGCAAAGCGAGGAGCGTAAAAAAGCCAATCAGTTTGATGCGCCGATCTCTATCTATGAAGTACATCTGGGTTCATGGCGTCGTCATACCGATAACAACTTCTGGCTGAGCTACCGCGAGCTGGCGGATCAGTTAGTGCCTTACGCCAAGTGGATGGGCTTTACCCACCTCGAACTGTTGCCGATTAACGAGCATCCGTTCGACGGTAGCTGGGGTTACCAACCTACCGGCATGTATGCGCCGACCCGTCGCTTCGGGACGCGTGATGATTTCCGCTATTTCGTGAATGCCGCGCATCAGGCGGGGCTGAACGTCATTCTCGACTGGGTGCCGGGCCATTTCCCATCGGACGACTTTGGTTTGGCAGAGTTTGATGGCACTAACCTTTATGAGCACAGCGACCCGCGCGAAGGGTATCACCAGGACTGGAACACGCTGATCTACAACTACGGTCGCCGTGAAGTCAGCAACTACCTGGTGGGTAATGCTCTGTACTGGATTGAACGTTTTGGGATCGACGCGTTGCGCGTGGATGCCGTGGCGTCGATGATTTATCGCGACTACAGCCGCAAAGAAGGGGAATGGATCCCAAACGAATTTGGTGGTCGTGAAAACCTTGAAGCCATTGAGTTTTTGCGCAATACCAACCGCATTCTTGGCGAGCAAGTTCCGGGCGCGGTGAGCATGGCGGAAGAGTCCACCGACTTTGCCGGCGTTTCAAGACCACAGGATATGGGCGGTTTAGGGTTCTGGTATAAGTGGAACCTCGGCTGGATGCACGACACGCTGGACTACATGAAGCTGGACCCGATTCATCGTCAGTACCATCACGACAAGCTGACCTTCGGCATGCTGTACAACTACACCGAAAACTTTGTCCTGCCGCTGTCGCATGATGAAGTGGTACACGGTAAAAAATCCATTCTCGATCGCATGCCGGGAGACGCATGGCAGAAGTTTGCCAACCTGCGCGCCTACTACGGCTGGATGTGGGCCTTCCCGGGCAAAAAACTGCTGTTTATGGGCAACGAGTTTGCGCAGGGACGTGAATGGAACCATGACGCCAGCCTCGACTGGCACCTGCTGGAAGGTGGCGATAACTGGCACCACGGCGTACAGCGTCTGGTGCGCGATCTGAACCACACCTACCGTCATCACAAAGCGCTGCACGAGCTCGACTTTGACGCCTATGGCTTTGAGTGGCTGGTGGTAGATGACAATGAACGTTCGGTGCTGGCTTTCGTGCGTCGTGACAAGGTCGGCAATGAAATCATCGTGGTCAGTAACTTTACGCCTGTGCCCCGCCACGGCTATCGCTTCGGTATCAATCAGCCAGGCAAATGGCGTGAGATCCTCAATACCGACTCGATGCATTACCACGGCAGCAATACCGGTAACGGCGGTGCGGTGCACAGCGATGAAATCGCCAGCCATGGTCGTCAGCACTCACTGAGCCTCACGTTACCGCCGTTGGCAACGATTTGGCTGGTCCGGGAGGGGTAATGACGCAACTGGCAACCGGCAACGCCACCCCCCATGGTGCAACGTATGACGGCCATGGTGTCAATTTCACACTCTTCTCGGCCCACGCTGAACGCGTTGAATTATGCGTATTCGATGAGCAAGGGTGCGAACTTCGCTATGACCTGCCGGGGCGTAGCGGTGATGTCTGGCATGGCTATCTGGCCAACGCCCGGCCCGGTCTGCGCTATGGCTATCGTGTTCATGGCCCATGGCAACCGCAGCAGGGCCACCGGTTTAATCCGGCCAAGCTGCTGCTTGACCCTTGCGCCCGTCGGGTGGATGGCGAGTTAAAAGATAACCCGCTGCTGCACGGTGGGCTAAATGAACCGGATCATCATGATAATGCCACCATCGCGCTGAAGGGCGTGGTGGTGTCCGATCATTATGACTGGGAGGATGATGCCCCGCCGCGCACGCCGTGGGGCAATACCGTGATTTACGAAGCGCATGTCAAAGGGTTGACGTATTTGCATCCTGAGCTGCCGGAAGAGATTCGCGGAACCTACAAAGCGCTGGGCCATCCAGTGATGATCGATTACTTCAAGCGCCTCGGCATTACCGCGCTGGAGCTGCTGCCGGTGGCGCATTTTGCCAGCGAACCACGGCTTCAACGGCTGGGGCTGTCGAACTATTGGGGCTACAACCCGGTAGCGATGTTCGCGCTGCATCCGGCCTATGCCTGTTCGCCGGAGAGTGCGCTTGATGAGTTTCGCGACGCGGTAAAAGCGCTGCACAAAGCGGGGATTGAGGTCATTCTCGATATCGTTTTGAACCACAGCGCCGAGCTGGATCTCGAAGGGCCTGTCTTCTCGCTGCGCGGAATTGATAACCGTAGCTATTATTGGATCAGGGACGATGGTGATTACTACAACTGGACCGGTTGTGGGAACACCCTCAATCTGAGCCATCCCGGCGTTGTGGAATACGCATGTGAATGCCTGCGCTACTGGGTTGAAACCTGCCATGTGGATGGTTTTCGTTTTGATTTGGCTTCCGTCATGGGGCGTACACCTGCGTTTCGTCAGGATGCGCCGCTGTTTACCGCGATCCAAAACTGTCCGCAGCTCTCACGCGTTAAGCTGATTGCGGAACCGTGGGATATTGGTGAAGGCGGCTATCAGGTGGGGAATTTCCCTCCGCCGTTTGCCGAGTGGAATGACCATTTCCGCGATGCGACCCGACGCTTCTGGCTCCAGCGTAATCTCTCGTTGGGTGAGTTTGCCGGGCGTTTTGCCGCATCAAGCGACGTGTTTAAACGCAATGGTCGCAAACCCAGCGCGACGGTCAATCTGGTGACTGCGCACGACGGTTTTACGCTACGCGACTGTGTGTGCTTCACAAATAAGCACAATGAAGCGAATGGTGAGGAAAATCGCGACGGCACTAGCAATAACTACAGCGACAATCATGGTAAAGAAGGATTAGGCGGCACGCTGGACCTGATTGAGCGGCGGCGCGACAGCATTCATGCGCTGTTAACCACGCTGTTGCTCTCCCAGGGGACGCCGATGTTGCTGGCGGGCGATGAGCATGGTCATAGCCAGCACGGCAACAATAACGCTTACTGCCAGGATAACGTCCTAACCTGGCTGGACTGGCAGCAGGCAAACAGCGGACTAACCACATTTACCGCAGCCCTGATCCATCTTCGTCAGCAAATTCCTGCATTAACGGGTGATCGCTGGTGGGAAGAGGGCGATGGCAATGTTCGTTGGCTGAATAAGTACGCACAACCCTTAAGTGCGGATGAGTGGCAAAACGGCCCGAGGCAGATGCAAATCCTGCTTTCAGACCGTTTTCTGATTGCAATAAATGCCACGCTTGAGGTGACAGATATCGTTTTACCTGAAGGGGGATGGTGCGCCGTTCCCCCATTTGCCGGAGAGGATAATCCGGTGCTTACGGCTGTCTGGCAGGGACCTGCGCACGGACTGTGTGTGTTCCAGAGAAGATAAAAAAGGAGTTAGTCATGGTGAGTTTAGAGAAGAACGATCGTGTAATGTTGGCGCGCCAGCTGCCATTAAAATCTGTTGCCCTGATCCTGGCCGGTGGCCGCGGTACCCGCTTAAAAGATTTAACCAACAAACGTGCCAAACCTGCTGTGCACTTTGGCGGTAAGTTCCGCATTATCGATTTTGCCTTATCCAACTGTATTAACTCCGGGATCCGCCGTATTGGCGTGATCACTCAGTACCAGTCCCACACGCTGGTGCAGCATATTCAGCGCGGCTGGTCGTTCTTTAGCGAAGAGATGAACGAGTTCGTCGATCTGCTACCTGCCCAGCAGAGAATGCAGGGTGAAAACTGGTATCGCGGCACGGCGGATGCGGTGACCCAAAACCTGGACATCATTCGACGCTATAAAGCGGAATATGTGGTGATCCTCGCGGGCGATCATATCTACAAGCAGGACTACTCACGCATGCTGATCGACCACGTCGAGAAAGGCGCGCGTTGCACCGTGGCCTGTATGCCAGTGCCTATTGAAGAGGCCAGCGCGTTTGGCGTGATGGACGTGGACGACACCGATAAAATTATCGAGTTCGTTGAAAAACCCGCCAACCCGCCAGCCATGCCTGGCGACCCGACCAAATCTCTTGCCAGTATGGGGATCTACGTTTTCAACGCCGATTATCTGTATGAATTGCTGGCGGAAGATGACCTTGATGAAAACTCCAGTCACGATTTCGGTAAAGACATTATCCCGAAAATCACCGAAGCTGGCATGGCGTATGCACATCCATTCCCGTTGTCCTGCGTGCAGTCTGACCCGGAATCCGAGCCGTACTGGCGTGACGTGGGTACGCTGGAAGCCTACTGGAAGGCGAACCTCGATCTGGCTTCGGTGACGCCTGAACTGGACATGTACGACCAGGACTGGCCAATCCGTACGCACATGGAATCGCTGCCACCGGCGAAATTTGTTCAGGACCGTTCCGGCAGCCACGGAATGACGCTGAACTCGCTGGTTTCTGGCGGATGCATAATTTCAGGTTCGGTGGTGGTGCAGTCCGTTCTGTTCCCGCGAGTGCGGGTGAATTCATTCTGTAACATTGATTCGGCAGTGTTGTTACCTGAAGTGTGGGTGGGACGTTCGTGCCGCTTACGTCGTTGCATTATCGACCGCGCCTGCGTTATTCCCGAAGGCATGGTGATTGGTGAAAACGCGGAAGAAGATGCGCGTCGTTTCTACCGTTCAGAGGAAGGTATTGTGCTGGTCACGCGTGAAATGCTACGCAAACTGCAGATCAAACAGGAGCGATAATGCAGGTTTTACACGTTTGTTCAGAGATGTTCCCCCTGTTAAAAACCGGGGGACTGGCGGATGTTATTGGGGCGTTACCCGCAGCGCAAATAGCGGACGGCGTGGATGCCCGCGTGCTGCTCCCGGCGTTTCCTGATATTCGTCGCGGCATTCCCGATGCGCAGGTAGTGACGCGTCGGGATACCTTCGCCGGACGTATCACGCTGCTGTTCGGGCATTTCAACGGCGTGGGTATTTACCTGATTGACGCGCCGCATCTCTATGACCGCCCCGGTAGTCCGTATCACGACACTAACCTGTTTGCTTATACCGATAACGTGCAGCGTTTTGCATTGCTGGGCTGGGTTGGCTGTGAAATGGCCTGTGGCCTTGACCCATTCTGGCGCCCGGATGTGGTGCATGCGCACGACTGGCATGCGGGTCTGGCTCCGGCGTATCTGGCGGCGCGCGGCCATCCGGCGAAATCGGTGTTCACCGTCCACAACCTGGCGTATCAAGGCATGTTTTATGCAAAGCATATGGATGACATCCAATTGCCATGGTCGTTCTTTAATGTGCACGGACTGGAGTTTAACGGGCAGATTTCGTTTCTGAAGGCAGGGTTGTACTACGCCGACCACATTACGGCGGTCAGTCCGACCTACGCGCGGGAAATTACCGAGCCGCATTTTGCCTACGGCATGGAAGGTCTGTTGCAGCAACGTCATCGCGAAGGGCGCCTTTCCGGCGTGCTGAACGGCGTTGATGAAAAAATCTGGAGCCCGGAAACCGATCTCCTGCTGGCATCGCGATATACGCGCGACACGCTGGAGGAGAAGGCAGAAAACAAACGTCAGCTTCAGATAGCGATGGGACTTAAGGTCAACGATAAAGTACCGCTGTTTGCTGTGGTGAGCCGTCTGACCAGTCAAAAAGGGCTGGATCTGGTGCTGGAAGCGCTGCCGGGGTTGTTAGAGCAGGGTGGACAGCTGGCATTGCTAGGCGCGGGCGATCCGGTATTACAGGAAGGATTCCTCGCCGCAGCGGCGGAACATCCAGGACAGGTGGGTGTGCAGATCGGCTATCACGAAGCCTTCTCGCACCGCATCATGGGTGGGGCCGATGTGATATTGGTTCCCAGCCGTTTTGAGCCGTGTGGCTTAACGCAGTTGTATGGACTGAAGTACGGCACGCTGCCGCTGGTGCGGCGCACCGGTGGGCTGGCTGATACAGTCTCTGACAGTTCGCTGGAAAACCTGGCGGACGGTATCGCCAGTGGGTTTGTATTTGAAGATAGTAATGCCTGGTCGCTGTTACGCGCGATCCGGCGTGCTTTCGTATTGTGGTCCCGGCCTTCGCTTTGGCGGTTTGTACAACGTCAGGCCATGACCATGGATTTTAGCTGGCAAGTCGCGGCGAAGTCATACCGTGAGCTTTACTATCGCTTGAAATAGTTATCCAGGAATCACCTATATGAATGCTCCATTTACTTATGCATCGCCCACACTCAGCGTAGAGGCACTTAAGCATTCTATTGCCTATAAGCTGATGTTCACGATTGGTAAGGACCCGGTCATTGCCAATAAACATGAGTGGCTGAACGCCACGTTGTTCGCGGTGCGCGACCGTCTCGTGGAGCGCTGGCTGCGTTCTAACCGTGCGCAATTATCTCAGGAAACTCGTCAGGTCTATTACCTGTCTATGGAGTTTCTGATTGGCCGCACGCTTTCCAATGCACTGTTATCGCTGGGCATTTATGACGATGTCAAAAATGCGCTGGAAGGAATGGGGTTGGATCTTGAAGATCTGATCGACGAAGAAAACGACCCGGGTCTTGGCAATGGCGGTCTCGGGCGCCTGGCGGCCTGCTTTCTGGACTCTCTGGCAACGCTGGGATTGCCGGGACGCGGCTACGGTATTCGTTATGACTACGGCATGTTCAAGCAGAACATTGTTGATGGCCGCCAGAAAGAGTCGCCGGACTACTGGCTGGAATACGGTAACCCGTGGGAATTCAAACGCCACAACACGCGCTACAAAGTGCGTTTTGGCGGGCGTATTCAGCAGGAAGGAAAGAAAACGCGCTGGATAGAAACCGAAGAGATCCTCGCGGTCGCCTACGACCAGATTATCCCCGGCTACGACACCGACGCCACCAACACGCTGCGTCTGTGGAATGCCCAGGCCAGTAGCGAGATTAATCTCGGTAAATTTAACCAGGGCGACTACTTTGCGGCGGTGGAAGATAAAAACCACTCCGAGAACGTCTCCCGCGTACTGTACCCGGACGACTCCACCTATTCAGGACGTGAACTGCGGCTGCGCCAGGAGTATTTCCTGGTCTCCTCCACGGTGCAGGACATTCTGAGCCGTCATTACCAGCTGCACAAAACCTACGACAACCTGGCGGATAAAATTGCCATTCACCTCAACGACACCCATCCGGTGCTGTCGATCCCAGAGCTAATGCGTTTGCTGATCGATGAGCATAAGTTCAGCTGGGACGATGCGTTTGAGGTCTGCTGCCAGGTCTTCTCGTATACCAACCACACTTTGATGAGCGAAGCGCTGGAGACCTGGCCGGTCGATATGCTGGGCAAAATTTTGCCACGCCATCTGCAAATCATCTTTGAAATCAACGACTACTTCCTGAAGACGTTACAGGAACAGTATCCGAACGATATCGCTCTGCTGGGGCGGACGTCGATTATCGATGAATCTAACGGCCGTCGTGTGCGTATGGCATGGCTGGCGGTGGTGGTGAGCCACAAGGTTAACGGCGTTTCCGAGCTGCACTCCAACCTGATGGTGCAGTCACTGTTTGCTGATTTTGCGAAGATTTTCCCGACTCGTTTTTGCAACGTCACCAATGGCGTGACGCCGCGTCGCTGGCTGGCGCTGGCCAACCCGTCGCTCTCTGAAGTGCTGGATGAGAACATTGGCCGCACCTGGCGAACCGATCTCAGCCAGCTCAGTGAGCTTGAGCAGCACTGCGATTACCCGCTGGTAAATCAGGCGGTGCGCCGCGCGAAGCTGGAGAATAAAAAGCGTCTGGCCACGCTTATTGCCCAGCAGCTGAACGTGGTGGTGAACCCGAAATCGCTGTTTGATGTGCAGATAAAGCGTATTCACGAATACAAACGTCAGTTGATGAACGTGCTGCATGTGATTACCCGCTACAACCGCATTAAGGCCGATCCTGACGCTGAGTGGGTACCGCGTGTGAATATCTTCGCAGGTAAAGCGGCTTCTGCTTATTACATGGCGAAACACATCATTCACCTGATCAACGACGTCGCGAAAGTGATCAACAACGATCCGCAAATTGGCGACAAGCTGAAAGTGGTGTTTATCCCCAACTACAGCGTCAGCCTGGCGCAGGTGATTATTCCTGCTGCCGATCTGTCTGAGCAGATTTCTCTGGCCGGGACCGAAGCCTCCGGTACCAGTAATATGAAATTTGCTCTTAACGGCGCGCTGACCATCGGGACGCTGGACGGTGCCAACGTTGAGATGCTGGAGCATGTGGGCGCAGAAAATATCTTTATCTTTGGTAATACGGCGGAAGAGGTCGAGGCTTTACGCAGCCAGGGCTACAAGCCGCGTGAGTATTACGAGAAAGATGAAGAGCTGCACCAGGTGCTGACGCAGATCGGCAGCGGCGTATTCAGCCCTGAGGAGCCGGGACGCTATCGCGACCTGGTGGATTCGCTGATTAACTTTGGCGACCACTATCAGGTTCTGGCGGATTATCGCAGCTACGTTGATTGCCAGGATAAGGTTGATGAACTGTATCGTCACCCGGAAGAGTGGACCACCAAGTCGATGATTAATATCGCCAACATGGGGTACTTCTCGTCGGACAGGACGATCAAAGAGTACGCCGAAAACATCTGGCATATTGATTCGGTGCGGTTGTAATAAGGGATAGGACTACCTGTAGGCCGGATAAGGCGCTAGCCGCCATCCGGCAAAAGGCCCGATAGCGATGACGCTTACCGGGCCTACAGGGCGCTCGTTGCCGGGGGCGCTTCGCTTGCCCGGCCTACGTTCGTGTACTTGCTTACGACGCCAGCGACAGCTGGTGTTTCTCGATATACTCCGCCAGCCACTGGGTCATGCGTGACTGCTGCTCAGCGTTCAGCCACATACCTTCTTTCGTGCGACGCCACAGCGCATCTTCCGTGCGACGAACCCATTCGTGATCGACCAGATATTTCAGCTCGGCCTCATAAAACTCATGGCCAAAGTCTTCACCTAACTCGGCAAGCGAGGTGGCTTCGCCGATGACCCATTCGGTGTTGCTGCCGTAGGTGCGAGAATAATGGCGTGCCAGCGACTCGGTCAGGAACGGGTATCGACGGCGCAGTTTGGCTGCGTAATCTTCGCGATCGCCGCCAATGTCACCGCCTGGCAGAATGCACTCTTTCGTCCATGCCGGACCAATTCCCTGATAGTACGACGCCAGTTTTTCCATCGCGTGTTCAGCCAGCTTACGATAGGTCGTCAGCTTACCGCCAAAGACCGACAGCAGCGGCGCCTTGCCGTTTTCGTCGTGGATATCCAGCGTGTAATCACGGGTGATCGCCTGCGGTGAGTCAGACTCGTCATCGCACAGCGGACGCACGCCCGAGTAAGTCCAGACGATATCATCACGGCCCAGCTGTTTCTTAAAGTGCGCGTTGTAGACCTTCAGCAGGTAATTGATTTCGCTTTCATCAATTTTCACTGTTTTCGGATCGCCTTTGTATTCAACGTCTGTCGTCCCAATGATCGAGAATTCATCCATCCATGGGATAACAAACACAATACGTTTATCTTCGTTTTGCAGAATATAAGCTTGCTTCTGGGTATGTACGCGCGGCACTACGATGTGGCTGCCTTTGATCAGGCGAATACCGTACGGCGATGGCAGGTGCATACCGTCGTCGAAGAACTCTTTCACCCACGGACCGGTGGCGTTGACCAGGCCACGCGCCTGCCAGGTGTGTTTTTTGCCGGTATCGATATCTTCAGCTTCAACAATCCACAAACCGTTTTCACGGCGAGCAGAGGTGGCGCGAGTGCGGGTTAATACTTCTCCGCCTTTGCGTTCGACCATTTGGGCGTTTGCCAAAACCAGTCGCGCATCGTCTACCCAGCAGTCAGAATATTCGAAACCGCGCACAATCTCAGGTTTCATTACGGAATCTGCGCCAAAACGCAAACCGGTAGAACTTGGCAAACTGGTGCGTTTGCCCAGATGATCGTACATAAACAAACCAATGCGGATCATCCACGCCGGACGCAGGTGCGGGCGGTGGGGCAGACGAAAGCGCATCGGGAAGGCGATATGCGGTGCCATTTTCAACAGCACTTCACGTTCGGCCAGCGCTTCGCTTACCAGACGAAATTCGTAGTGTTCCAGGTAGCGCAGGCCACCGTGGATGAGTTTGGAGCTAGCGGAAGAGGTGGCGCAGGCTAAATCCTGCGCTTCCAGCATCAGCACGGATAAACCGCGTCCAGCGGCATCTGCCGCGATACCGGCACCGTTGATGCCTCCACCTATCACAATCAGATCTTTGGTTTCCATGCTGGCCTCTCGCACTTTCGTTATAGCTCATTAATGTTCGTTATCGAGCATAATAGCAAAGAATCGCGCCATTGGTAACATCGGATAAACAATTTACAGTGATACATATAACATTATGGCGTTTAACTGCCGTCGGGACGTACACTAGCAGTAACATGTCCGAAAAGCGTCACCTGCCATATAAAGAAGAGAGAGCAATGGATCAGTTTGAATGTATTAATGTCGAAGAAGCGCATCAGAAGCTGCATCAGGGTAGCGCGGTGTTAGTGGATATCCGTGATCCGCAAAGCTATGCCATGGGTCATGCCCCGCAGGCGTTTCATCTGACGAACGACACGCTGGGGTCATTTATGCGCGAGCATGATTTCGACACCGCCGTGTTGGTGATGTGTTATCACGGCAACAGCAGTAAAGGCGCGGCGCAATATCTTCTTCAGCAGGGCTATGACGCGGTTTACAGCGTTGACGGCGGCTTCGACGCCTGGCATCGACATTTTCCGGCAGAAGTGGCATACGGTTCGTAAGGCTATACCCAAATTAATTCGAGTTGCATCGCGACGGCGACGCAGCGAATCTCCGGGAGCGTACGAACAGTACGTGACCGGAGTGAGCGAGGAAAGCCAACAAAGATGCAGCTCGAAGTAAGAAGGGTATATATACTGTCCTCTTTTGTGTGGATGAAGCGACAGCAACCATGTTGATGATTACCTCTTTTGCTAACCCCCGCGTGGCGCAGGCATTTGTTGATTATATGGCGACACAGGGCGTTATCCTGACGATTCAACAACATCAGCAAACGGATGTCTGGCTGGCGGATGAGTCCCAGGCCGAGCGCGTGCATGCTGAACTGGCGCGATTTCTGGAGAATCCGGGCGATCCGCGCTACCTCGCGGCAAGCTGGCAGTCGGGTCAGACCGACAGCGGTCTGCACTACCAGCGTTATCCGTTCCTGGCCACATTGCGCGAACGCGCAGGTCCGGTAACCTGGTTGGTGATGGCCGCGTGTGTGCTGGTGTTTATTGCGATGAACGTGCTGGGCGACCAGGCGGTGATGCTCTGGCTGGCATGGCCGTTTGATCCTTCGCTGAAATTTGAATTCTGGCGTTATTTCACCCACGCTTTTATGCACTTCTCGCTGATGCATATTCTGTTCAACCTGTTGTGGTGGTGGTATCTCGGCGGTGCGGTTGAAAAGCGTCTGGGCAGTGGAAAACTGATTGTAATTACCGTGATCAGCGCCCTGTTGAGCGGCTATGTTCAGCAGAAATTTAGCGGCCCGTGGTTTGGTGGACTGTCTGGCGTGGTATATGCGCTGATGGGCTACGTGTGGTTGCGCGGCGAACGCGATCCGCAAAGCGGTATTTTCCTGCAGCGTGGTTTGATTATCTTTGCTTTGATCTGGATTGTTGCCGGCTGGTTTGATCTATTCGGCATGTCGATGGCGAATGGCGCTCATATCGCCGGATTGGCCGTGGGTCTGGCAATGGCGTTTGCCGATACTATAAATGTACGAAAACGAACTTGACTCAAGTTTTGTGGTGCCGGAAGGCGGTGTGCGTTTGGACCAATTTGTAGGCCGGATAAGCGTCAGCACATCCGGCAAAATTTCAGGGAACCATAATGAAGCAAACACAACGACATGACGCGATCATCGAGCTGGTAAAAAAACAGGGATACGTCAGTACTGAAGAGCTGGTGGAGCATTTCTCCGTCAGCCCGCAGACGATTCGCCGCGATCTTAACGATCTGGCCGATCAGAACATGATTTTGCGCCATCACGGCGGCGCGGCGCTGCCATCCAGCTCGGTCAACACCCCGTGGCATGACCGTAAAGCAACGCAGACGGCGGAAAAAGAGCGCATTGCTCGCAAAGTTGCCACGCAGATCCCGAACGGCTCTACGCTGTTTATTGATATCGGAACCACGCCGGAAGCGGTGGCTCACGCGCTGCTTAATCACAGCAATTTACGCATTGTGACCAACAACCTCAATGTGGCGAACACGCTGATGGCGAAAGAGGATTTCCGCATAATCCTCGCCGGTGGTGAACTGCGTAGCCGCGACGGCGGTATTATGGGCGAAGCGACCCTCGACTTTATTTCTCAGTTCCGTCTGGACTTCGGCATCTTAGGGATCAGCGGCATCGACAGCGACGGTTCCCTGCTGGAGTTTGATTATCACGAAGTTCGCACCAAACGCGCGATCATTGAGAATTCACGGCATGTGATGCTGGTGGTGGACCACTCGAAGTTTGGGCGTAACGCGATGGTGAATATGGGCAGCATCAGCATGGTGGATGCGGTGTATACCGACACGCTGCCGCCTGCTGGTGTGATGCAGGTGATTGCTGACCATCATATCCAGTTAGAGCTGTGCTAAGGTAATTCCCGGCCTGATAAGCGTTGCGTATCAGGCATTAACTAAACGCCGTACCCCATCATCTTCAGCAGCTTCTGCGCATGTTGTACCGCATCCTGGCGATGTGCGACGCCAAGTTTTTGGTACAAATTGCGGATGTGCGTCTTGATGGTCGTGGCCGCGACGGCCAGCTCTCCGGCGATCTGCTCGTTGCTGTAGCCAGAATAAATCAGTCCCAGAACCTGCCATTCGCGCTGGGTCAGCGGGCTGGTGCGGATAAGCTCCGGCACTTCCGGGTGAGTAAGCAGACGCTCAACGAATCCTTCATCGAAGTGGGCGAATTTATGGCGGTGGTGCTGGTTAATCTCACGCAAAATGCGCTGGGCGCGGTGCTGATCGAGTTCCGGTAAGGTATTGAGCTGAATCAGCTGACGCAGTTGTTGCGCCATGGCCTCGCCTTCGATAACAAAGTGGCTGATAAACCCCGTGCGGTTCGCCAGCTGTAGGGCGTCGAGTAACACACGCTGTGCGTCATTTTTGCGCCCTGCCTGCCAGTAGAGCTGATTAAGCAGCAGCAGGTTACGGTTCAGATCGCTCATCAGGCGCAGATTGCGCGCATTTTCATTCAACTCTTCCAGCACAATCTCAGCCGGTTCAAACTCGCCGAGCAGGATTTGCGCGCGAGCGATGTTGCGCCACTGGCTTTGCAGGAAGTGGTTATTGGCGAATTCTGGTTTTGGCGTGTGGCGCAGCCAGTTGGCGGCCGAGTTTTTATCGCCCACCATTTGCCAGTAAATCACCCGCACCTTATCGGCGTTGGAGATCCAGTCGCTGTGATAGTGACCGTTACCCAGCAGGTTTTCCAGGCGGTTGAGCAGGCTGCGAGCGTTATCGAGATCGCCCCGTGCCAGTGAACACTGAACCAGCAGCGCCAGACACTGTAGCTGTTGCTGCGGCTGGAAGGTGGAAAGCAGTTCAATACCGCTACGGGCAGAGGCTTCTGATTCGTCCAGACGCGCCCATGCCCACAGTAGTTGTGCGCGAATACGTACCAGAAATTCGTGCATCGGCAGCTGTTCCAGGTGCTGCTCTTTGATCAGCTGGAATGCTTTTTCCTGAGTTTCCCAGGCGGCCTGTAAAAAGCCCTGGGCAAACAAAATTTCGCTTTGCTGGATAAGACTCCACAGCGCGTAATGCCAGACGTCATGATGACGCGCCATTTGCTCGGTTTGCTGCATCAACGCCAGAGAGCGCGTGAGATCGCCCTTACAGTGCAGCACTTCGCCGTGCACCGAGGTGGCGACGATCCGGCTATAGAACCAGGCGATGGGTAACTCATCCAGCGCCAGTTTCGCCAGGCGTTCGGCTTCGTCAGGGTTGCCATCGTTAATCGCTACCTGCGCCCGTAAAGCGTTGAATTCGGCGTGCAGTGTCGGCTCCATGTCGCCTTTCATTTCCTGCTCTGCGCGCGCCAGCAAGGTGTTAACCTCTCCGTAGCGGTGCTGGCTTTGCATCAGCCAGGCTTGTAACAGAACCAGACGTGGATTTTCCAGCAGGCTTTCCCACGGCAGGGCTTTCAGTGACTCTTCCAGTAACGTCAGCTCGCTGTGGTTAAACAGTCCCCACGCATGATTAAGCAGGATATCGCGCAGCATATGGGCGTCGCCGGCCGCCAGCGCGTGGTGGATAGCTTCGCTGGGGAAGCCTTGCGCCATCCAGCTTTCAGCTGCGGCGCGGTGTATTTCGGGCAGTTCGTTCGCCAGCTCCCATTGACAGCGCTGGCGTAAAAAACTGCCAAACAGCGGGTGATAGCTGAACCACTCGCCAACGTCGTCCATCCGTTGCAGGAATAACCCCTGGCGCTCAATTTCTTCCAGCCGCATCTGGCCATTTTCTTCCCCGGTAACGCGGACGATCAGCGCATCGTTCATGGAACGCAGAATGGCGCTTTTCAGCAGGAAGTGACGGGTGCCGAGGTCGACGCTGTCCAGCACTTCATCAACCAGATAATCGGACAAATGGCTGGCGTTGATCCCGGCGAGGCGTCGTGCCGACTGGTGAGCAGAGTTATTGTTCTGGCGGACGGAAAGGGCGATCAGTTGTAACGCCGTGGCCCAGCCATCAACGTCATCGCACATCCGGCTGCTTTCTGCCGCTTCAATGGGGGAGGACAAACGTCGGTCGAAAAATTGTTTGGCTTCCTGATGGTTAAAGGCCAGCTGTTGGCTGCCTATCTCCAGCAGTTGATCGCGTACCCGCAGGTTGGCAATACCCAACTGCGGCAGGTTGCGCGACAGCACGACCAGCGTGAGGTTCTCAGGCTGGTGGCGCAGGAAGAAACGCATCGCTTCGTGAATGGCCGGATTAGAGATCAGGTGATAATCATCCACCACCAGGTAGAGCGGGCGGTGCCACTCGGCCAGTTCGATAAATAGCTGGGCAAACAGTGACGTCAGGCTGGCGTACTGGCGCTTTTGCACCATCGCTTCGCTGGTGGTGCAGTGTCCACCTGTTGCCTGTTGGATAGCGGCGAGCAGATAACTGGCGAAGCGCTCTTGCTGATTATCGCCTTCATCCAGAGAGTACCAGCCTAAGTCGTTCTTCCCCGCCGCCCATTGTGAAACCAGCGTTGTTTTTCCATAACCAGCAGGACTTGTTATCAGGGCAAGCCTGAAATTGTTCGCGCCGGAAAGTTTAGCCAACAGGCGCTCACGAACCACCGTATGATCGAGTCGAACCGGACGACTTAATTTAGACGGAATCAACATAATTTAGTCACTTCACTGTGTGAAAATGGGGAAGAGTGATTTTTTTTGCGCTTCGTAATTAATAGGTATAAGGTCGGCCAGATTAAGATTTATTGCAAGTTATGTCCGGGATTGGACCGTCTTAATTTGCACTTGGTCACAAATTCTTAAGATGATAGACACGTACTGAAACCGGTGTCAGGATGCGCGGCTGTTGAAGTGTTTGACCAAGGGCGGCGATTGAACCCCTTCTGACGAAGCATGATTTGCTGTTATAGAATTATCTTAATTGTTACTGTTGGTGATAATTTTTAATGTAAATCATTGGTGGCTATAGATTTTGCAGAGTTCTATACTCATTTTCTTTGAAAATAACGATTCAATTCCTTAAATTAATAAAAGTATGATGAATCCGTTACCACAAGCCACGTTTATCTACGATAGTTTTACACAGTTCGATATCTGTAACGTAGAAATCATGAAGCTTCTTCTGGGGGCAGGATGTGTATGATAATCCAAACAATAAAAAAGGAACGAAACAGTTAGCAATAACGCCAATAATAAAGGAAAAAGTGATGGCAGTGAGTACCAAACTTTCATAAGGATTGGGAAGTGAACGGTACTGTGCCTCTTTACTCAGTAAAATTCTGACGACAGCAATCATTGTATAACTTATTAGTGGTACTGAACCTATCAGTGCGCATGTCTTATCATAAGAGATAATATCGCCCATTTTTATTAATGATAAAAAGTCAGTCATCGTCCTGCCAAATAACAAACTGTAAATGACAGCGGTTAAAAAAATAATCACAAAAAAAGCCCAGATTCGTAAGTATATTTTTTTCATGTCATCTTTTCTAGAACGAGTAAAAATATTGAGAATTGAATCCATAATCAGAACCTCTTCTTTCCATTTTACGGAAATATTCACGGATTCTTGTTTTTAATTCTACAGATAGTCCAATATCATCGTCAATATGATTTAACCTATTATTAAGGTATAACCCTAAGGCTATTATAAAAAAAGTAGTTACAACGATGGGTGAACTGGCGAGAGCAAGCCCTCCAGCAATGACCCCAATCACTACCCCCGACACCACCGCCTTTGCAGCATCCATTGAGATATCTACCAAAAAATCCACCAGATCATAATCAGACTTAAAAATCAGTTCAATTGCCCGCCAGGCAAGTGAGAAGTAGATGCAGTATTTGACACCATTTCGGATATTGTTATAAAGCCCACGTTTACCCAATGCCATTTCCAGCATCTGTGGATGGCTTGCTCCGTAGCGGGTTCCGTTAAGAATCCGGCGCAGGGCGGGATACCCGGTAATTTTGATATAGGTTTTACCGCCGACTTTGTATTCAATGGCTTTAATGCGGATTGCACTGAAATTAAAGACCAACTCCTGTGCGGAATTGTAATAGGTAGCAAGCTTAGAGAGACTGCGGAAGCCATCCAGGCCATCTTTGAAATTGCCGGGTGCTGCGCGGTAGGAAAAAAATTTATCCACTCCGCCGATTAAATCGGCCGTCACCTGCTGTGCTTCTTCGAGAGTGAGCAGAAGGATGTGATGACTTTGCGTGATAAATGAGCCATCCATAAAGGCCATATCGCGCTGCACAGGGTTCATGGTATGCCAGCTATTAAAATCTCTTGCCTGCGGTCGTTCGTCCCGAAACCTGAGTGAGTTGCCATTTAACATGGAGTTACGTTTACGCATGATTTTTCCTTATCAAGAGATGTCTGGCGTCAGAAAGTTCGTTCACTCCACAAACTATAAGCGCTGGTACTTGCCATGCAGTGTTCCCAACTAATCGATTCATAAATAAAGGAAACGCGTTCTTGTGCTTCGTTTCCGTTTTCAATGATATTGTGAGGGACTATTAATTTAATGTTTGATATATGTGCTTTGAATAATTTAATTTTATAATAGACTTCTTGCATTCCTGTTGGTGTGGTTCGATAGAGGAATATTTCGCACTCCAGCGTTTCGTTATCGTTGATCGCTTTGTTCAGCAAAGGGGACGAACGATCAACAGGTTTGATAATCTGGAGTTCGTGGTGATTAACGTTCTGCTGACGCGTTGTTTCATGCTCAAGTCCATAAATCATAATTTGGTTGAGATGGTTTGTCTGAGATTTATTTCCTATAGAGTACCTGGAGCCGCAGTTTTCGGAAATATTACCCTGTAATTCACCTTTCAGAGTAATCCAAGATAAGTTTGCCATATATATCCTTGGATAGTATTTGTTTGATTTATTTTTATGTCGAAGATTTATCTTAGTGTGCTCTTGAATTATTTTGATTTCAATTGTCTTGTTATTTTAAAAATAGCGGCTGTAGTAATTGTTGTAAAAGTTATAATTATTAATTTGTCATCTCGTCTTGCAAGGTATTATGCTGATTCTTGTCAAATCAGGCGAGGCGTCTCAGGTACAGTGCACTGCGAAGTCAGTCGATTTATTGGCGTAGTTGGTAATAATAAAGTGGCGGCGATCACACTTTTATGCTCATCCCCGCTCCTCCTCCCTCCCTAATCCGTGCCAGGATGAGGAATGTCAACAACGAGCCAGGCAAACTAGCGATAACGTTGTTTTATTACCTAAGGATCTGGAACCCCTATGTCACAGCCTACTTTCAACAAAGATCAATTTCAGGCTGCCCTGACGCGTCAGTGGCAGCGCTTCGGTTTACTGTCGGCTCAAGAAATGACGTCGCGCCAGTGGTGGCAGGCAGTGAGTGGGGCGTTGGCTGAGTTACTCAGCGCTCAGCCTGCGGCGAAACCGGCAAAAAATCAGCGTCACGTTAACTACATCTCGATGGAGTTTTTGATTGGCCGCCTGACCGGCAACAACTTACTCAACCTTGGCTGGTATCAGGCGGTGAGCGATGAGCTGAAAACGCATGACGTCAATCTGACTGACCTGCTGGAAGAAGAGATCGATCCGGCGTTGGGTAACGGTGGACTGGGGCGCCTGGCGGCCTGCTTCCTTGATTCAATGGCGACAGTCGGCCAGTCGGCGACGGGCTACGGCCTCAACTACCAGTATGGTCTATTCCGTCAGTCCTTTGCCGATGGCCAACAGATGGAAGCCCCGGATGACTGGCATCGCGGCAGCTACCCGTGGTTCCGTCACAACGAGGCGCTGGATGTGCAGGTTGGGATTGGCGGCAAGGTCACCAAAGAAGGGCACTGGGAGCCTGCGTTTACCATCACCGGCCAGGCCTGGGATCTGCCGGTTCTCGGTTACCGTAACGGCGTAGCGCAACCGCTGCGTCTGTGGCAGGCCAGCCATGCGCACCCGTTTAACCTGACCAAATTTAATGACGGCGATTTCCTGCGCGCAGAGCAGCAGGGCATCGACGCTGAAAAACTGACGAAAGTGCTGTACCCGAACGATAACCACACCGCGGGTAAAAAGCTGCGCCTGATGCAGCAGTACTTCCAGTGCGCCTGCTCCGTAGCCGACATTCTGCGCCGCCATCATCTGGCAGGGCGTAAGCTGCACGAACTGGCTGATTACGAAGTCATTCAACTTAACGATACTCACCCGACTATCGCGATCCCTGAACTGCTGCGCGTGCTGATTGATGAGCACCAGATGAGCTGGGACGATGCGTGGGCGATTACCAGCAAGACCTTCGCTTACACCAACCACACCCTGATGCCGGAAGCGTTAGAGTGCTGGGATGAGAAACTGGTGAAAGCACTCCTGCCGCGCCACATGCAAATCATCAAAGAGATTAACGACCGCTTTAAGACGTTGGTTGATAAAACCTGGCCGGGTGATGCTGAAGTCTGGGCGAAGCTGGCAGTGGTGCACAGTAAACAGGTGCGTATGGCCAACATGTGCGTGGTCAGCGGTTTTGCGGTCAACGGTGTGGCGGCGCTGCACTCCGATCTGGTAGTGAAAGATCTGTTCCCGGAATATCACCAGCTCTGGCCGAACAAATTCCATAACGTCACCAACGGGATTACTCCGCGTCGCTGGATTAAGCAATGCAACCCGGCGCTTGCCGCACTGCTGGATAAATCGCTGAAAAAAGAGTGGGCTAACGATCTCGATCAGCTGATCAATCTGGAAAAATACGCCGACGACGCGAAGTTCCGCCAGCAGTATCGTGACATCAAACTGGCGAACAAAGAGCGCCTGGTGAAGTTTATTAAAGCGCGTACCGGTATTGAAATAACGACTAACGCTATCTTTGATATTCAGATTAAACGTCTGCATGAGTACAAGCGCCAGCACCTGAATCTGCTGCATATTCTGGCGTTGTACAAAGAAATCCGTGAGAACCCGCAGGCAGATCGCGTGCCGCGCGTATTCCTGTTTGGCGCAAAAGCTGCTCCAGGTTACTACCTGGCGAAAAATATCATCTTCGCCATTAACCAGGTTGCACAAACTATCAATAACGACCCGCAAGTGGGCGACAAGCTGAAGGTCGTCTTCCTGCCGGATTATTGTGTCTCGGCGGCGGAAATGCTGATCCCGGCGGCGGATATCTCTGAGCAGATTTCAACCGCAGGGAAAGAGGCTTCCGGCACCGGTAACATGAAGCTGGCGCTGAACGGTGCGTTAACCGTAGGTACGCTGGATGGAGCAAACGTCGAAATCGCCGAGAAGGTGGGTGACGAGAATATCTTTATCTTTGGTCATACCGTGGAAGAGGTGAAGGCGCTCAAAGCCAAAGGCTACGACCCGGTGAAATGGCGTAAAAAAGACAAAGTGCTGGATGCTGTCCTGAAAGAGCTGGAAAGCGGGAAATACAGCGATGGCGACAAGCATGCCTTTGACCAGATGCTGCACAGTATCGGCAAGCAGGGTGGCGACCCGTATCTGGTGATGGCGGACTTCGCGGCCTACGTTGAAGCTCAGAAGCAGGTTGACGTGTTGTATCGTGACCAGGACGCCTGGACCCGGGCGGCGATTCTGAATACCGCGCGTTGCGGCATGTTCAGCTCGGATCGCTCCATCCGCGATTATCAGGCTCGTATCTGGCAGGCGAAACGTTAAGGAATCGCGATGGAAAGCAAACGTCTGGATAATGCCGCGCTGGCGGCGGGGATCAGCCCCAATTACATTAATGCCCACGGTAAACCGCAGTCTATTGGCGCCGAAACCAAACGGCGTTTGCTTGACGCCATGCATCGCACCACCGCTGCCACTCAGGTGGCGGTAACCCCGGTGCCGAATGTCATGGTCTATACCGCTGGCAAGAAAATGTCGCTGGCGGTTGAGGGAAGCGGAGAGTTTAACTGGCTGCTGACCACCGAAGAGGGCGTGCAGCACAAAGGGCATGCCGTCGGCGGTAAATCTTTTAACCTTCCGGCGAAGCTGCCGGAGGGGTATCACACGTTGACCCTGACCCAGGGCGAGCTGCGTTCCCATTGTCGTATCATCGTGGCACCAAAGCGCTGCTATGAACCGCAGGCGTTGTTAGCCGGGCAGAAGCTGTGGGGGGCATGTGTTCAGCTCTACACCCTGCGATCGGAAAAGAACTGGGGGATTGGCGACTTCGGCGATCTCCGCACCATGCTGGTGGATGTGGCGCAACGCGGCGGCGCGTTTATCGGGCTTAATCCGATTCACGCGCTGTATCCGGCGAATCCGGAGAGCGCCAGCCCGTACAGCCCGTCGTCACGCCGCTGGCTGAACATTATTTATATTGATGTGAACGCCGTAGATGATTTCCGTCTGAGTAAAGAGGCGCAGGCGTGGTGGCAGAAACCCGCGACTCAGCAAGCTCTGCAACGCGCGCGCGATGCCGAGTGGGTTGATTATTCTGCTGTTACCGCACTGAAGATGACGGCGCTACGTATGGCGTGGAAAAGCTTCTCTGCGCGTGATGATGAGCAGATGGCGGCATTTCGCCAGTTTGTGGCTCAGGAAGGGGATAGCCTCTACTGGCAGGCGGCCTTTGATGCGCTGCATGCGCATCAGGTGAAAGAGGACGCATTGCGCTGGGGCTGGCCGGTGTGGCCAGAAGCTTTCCAGTCAGTGGACTCGCCAGAGGTAAAACGCTTCTGCGAAGAACATCGTGATGACGTAGATTTCTACCTGTGGTTACAGTGGCTGGCGTATACCCAGTTTGCTGACTGCTGGAAAACCAGCCAGGGCTTTGCAATGCCGATAGGGCTGTATCGCGACCTGGCCGTTGGCGTGGCCGAAGGCGGGGCGGAAACCTGGTGTGACCGCGAGTTGTATTGCCTGAAAGCTTCAGTTGGCGCACCGCCGGATATTCTCGGTCCGCTTGGGCAAAACTGGGGACTGCCGCCGATGGATCCGCACATCATCGCGGCACGTGCTTACGAACCGTTTATCGAACTGCTGCGCGCCAATATGCAGAACTGCGGCGCGTTGCGTATCGACCATGTCATGTCGATGCTGCGTCTGTGGTGGATCCCTTACGGTGAAACTGCCGATCACGGTGCCTACGTGCATTATCCGGTCGACGATCTGCTGTCAATTTTGGCGCTGGAAAGTAAACGTCACCACTGCATGGTGATTGGTGAAGATCTGGGTACCGTGCCGGTGGAGATCGTCAGCAAGCTGCGTGACAGCGGCGTCTACTCCTACAAAGTGCTTTATTTTGAGAATGACCATGAGAAAAACTTCCGTGCGCCGAAAGCGTACCCGGAACAATCAATGGCAGTCGCGGCGACGCATGACCTTCCTACGCTTAAAGGTTATTGGGATAGCGGCGATCTGACGCTGGGTAAAGCACTGGGCCTGTACCCGGATGAAGTCGTGCTGCGCGGGTTGTATCAGGACCGGGAACTGGCGAAACAGGGGCTGCTGGACGCGCTGCACAAATACGGCTGCCTGCCAAAACGTGCCGGTCACAAGGCTTCCCTGATGTCGATGACGCCGATTCTGAATCGCGGCATGCAACGCTACATCGCTGACAGCAACAGTGCGTTGCTGGGCCTGCAACCGGAAGACTGGCTGGATATGGCTGAGCCGGTCAACATTCCGGGGACCAGCGACCAGTACAAAAACTGGCGGCGTAAGCTCACCGCCACGCTGGAACAGATGTTTGCTGATGAAGGCGTGAATAAGCTGATTAAGGATTTGGATAAGCGGCGAAAAGCGGCCGCGAAGAAGAAGTAAGAAAGCCGGGGATTTCCCCGGCTTTTTTATGGTGATGGCTCGTAGCACGTAGGCCTGATAAGCGTAGCGCCATCAGGCACAGTTTTATCAGACCACCATACCCAGCAGCAGACACCCTACCAGACCGCAGACGGAGATAATGGTTTCCAGCATTGACCATGACTTGATGGTTTCACCGATGGTCAGGTTGAAATACTCCTTGAACAGCCAGAACCCAGGATCGTTCACGTGGGAGAAGATGACGGAACCGGAGCCAACCGCAATAACCATCAGCTCAGGGCTTACGCCGGTCGTTGCAATCAGCGGTGCCACAATCCCACCTGCAGTAATCGCTGCAACGGTTGCGGAACCCAGTGCGATACGCAGTACTGCAGCGATAGACCATGCCATCAGCAGCGGAGAAACGTTAGAGCCGTGCATCATTGAGGCGATGTATTTGTCCACGCCGCTATCAACCAGGACCTGTTTAAAGGCACCGCCACCACCGATGATCAACAGCATCATCGCGATGATTTTGATTGAGGACACCAGCGTGTCGTTAATCTGATCCATCGAACGTCCGCGGTTCAGACCAAAAGTGAACATCGCAATCAGCACCGCAATCAGCGTTGCCATGACCGGGTCACCGAGGAATTCTGCAACCGTCAGGAAAGCATGGCCTTTCGGCAGAATCATCTCCGCCACGGCGCGCATTGCCATCAGGATAACCGGGACCAGAGAGGTCCAGACGCTGACGCCAAAGCCTGGCATCTCTTCTTCAGTGAAGGTTTTTGCGCTGTACAGACCTTCCGGGATTGGCTTATCGATGCCTTTCAGGAAACGCGCGTATACCGGACCGGCGAGAATAACGGTCGGGATTGCCAGAATCGTACCAAACAGCAGAGTTTTACCCATATCTGCGTGGAAAATGGTGGCAATAGCGGTTGGACCCGGGTGCGGTGGCAGGAAGCCGTGAGTAACGGACAGCGCAGCCGCCATCGGCACACCAACGTACAGCAGCGGGATGTTAGCAGCGGCAGCAATGGTGAATACCAGCGGCAGCATCAGCACGAAGCCAACTTCGTAGAACAGGGCAAAACCGACGGTGAAGCCGGTTAATACCACCGCCCACTGAATGTGTTTTTTGCCGAATTTAGCAATCAGCGTGGTTGCGATGCGCTGTGCGCCGCCGCAGTCCGCCAGCATTTTGCCCAGCATGGCGCCAAAACCCATAATCAGGGCGAGGCTGCCAAGGGTTCCGCCGACGCCGGCTTTAATCGAACCGATGACTTTATCCAGTGGCATCCCTTGCATCAATCCGACAGCAAGCGCCACCAGGACGAGAGCGATGAAGCCGTTCATTTTGAAACGGATCATCAGGAGGAGTAACAAGATTACACCGATAGCAACGATGACTAATGGCATGATTTACCTGGCCTTTACTTTGTTATGGGTAACGTCAGTGTTTAGATGACAAATTCCGATTGTCCCGACCGGGAACAGAGTATTCTCAGCACCAATGCTGGTTGCCTTCAAAACTAATCAGTTTAACTGGCTATTATGTGTGTGTTAGGTGCTGATACGAATGATACGGGTAACATGCTGCGCTTGAAAATCACCTGGATAGGCAAAATTTAAAATATGAGAGGCTGGTCAAATTATGCAGGGGATTGTTGCAGGATAAATGTGAAAAAATGTTGGGACGTAAGCCGGAGTCAGCGATTACGCTACCACCCGGCATTAATGCCCGATAGCGACGCGGGGGCGTCTTATCGGGCCTACGGATACTCTACAGGTTCAGGCGTTAGTAGTAAGAGTGCTCGCCGCGCTGGTGTTCGGTTAAATCGCGAACGCCTTTCAGTTCAGAGAATTCAGCCAGCAGCTGCTTCTCGATACCTTCTTTCAGCGTTACATCTACCATTGAACAGCCGTTACAGCCGCCGCCAAACTGCAGAATGGCGTAGCCTTCATCGGTGATTTCCATCAGAGAGACACGACCACCGTGGCCAGCCAGCTGTGGGTTGATCTGCGATTGCAGCATGTACTCCACGCGTTCCATCAGCGGCGCATCATCGGCAACTTTACGCATTTTGGCGTTTGGTGCTTTCAGGGTCAGTTGGGAGCCTAACTGGTCGGTAACGAAATCGATTTCTGCATCTTCCAGATACGGTGCGCTCAGTTCATCAACATATGCGGTCAGCAGGTCAAATTTAATGGCGGTGTCGGTTGCTTCCACGGCGTCCGGCGGACAATAAGAAACGCCGCATTCAGCGTTAGGCGTGCCGGGATTAATCACAAATACGCGGATTTGTGTCCCTTCTTCCTGATTTGCCAGCAGTTTGGCAAAGTGCGCTTGTGCAGCATCGGAAATATGGATCATAGTAATGGCCTAATAGTTGACTATTTTACTTGGTTATAATACGCCCATCATCGAGGCTCTACAAGGTTCGACACAGGCACCATACCTGGACAGTCGCCGCGCCGTTGCGTAAAAGCAGCTGCGCGATTTCCGCGACGGTACTTCCGGTAGTGACGACATCATCCACAATAACCATATGGAGTCCCTGCACCGGCAATTCAAGGCGAAAGGCATTTTTCAGGTTTTGTTTACGTAATCGGGCGCTGAGATGGTGCTGTGTGGCGGTTGCCCGAACCCGCGAGATGGTCCGGCTGTCCCAGTCGCAACCCAGCCAGCGTGCCAGCGGACGGCACAGTAAATCGCTCTGATTAAACCCTCTGCGCCAGTGTCGGCGTTGCCAGAGCGGGACGCTGACCAGCCTGTCCGGTAGAAGAAGGCCGCTGGCGCGCCGGGCCTGTAGTACCTCCAGCAATAACAAACGTGAAAGAGCTGAGGCTGTTTCGCTGCGTCGTGAAAACTTGAGCTGGTGGATAAGCCCGCTCAACGGCGGAACATAGTCGCTGACGGTAACCAGTCTCTGCCACGGCGGCGGTTTTTGCAGGCAGCGCCCACAGGGAATGACGGTATGAGCGGCAGGGAGTCCACATTGAGGGCACAGGCTGGCGTGTTGACGCGTTGCCCGCGTACAGACTGAGCAGATCCCCCAATGCCCTAACGTCAGGGGCATTCGGCATAGCCAGCACAATCCCGGTACTGTTAGCATAGATGCATCCTTTCAGGCTAAAAGAGAACAA
>Ga0129313_1000177_pt1 | contig 64550 bp, 44 predicted proteins | sample O1105metagenome_FD_94436 | JGI IMG/M metagenome (GOLD analysis project Ga0129313, IMG submission 94436) | Orangutan group fecal microbial communities from fecal samples from Wisconsin, USA - O1105 metagenome | ecosystem: Host-associated > Mammals > Digestive system > Large intestine > Fecal...
GCGAAAAAACCAGATAAAAGTCTTTGGAAAGGGGTATGGGGGAGAACCTTTCCTCAGAAAGGTTTCCCCCATAATTAACTGTAAGCTTCTATATAAGTGTTGCGGTTATGGACTGCCTTTTTTATTCGTAATGCGTAATTAGTATATTTTGTAGGGGCGGCGTTCCGCCGCCCGTGCTAATAATATCGTAAGACGTGGGCGCCCAAAGGGCGCCCCTACAAATGGGTAAAAACTAAGGGCGGATAATATCCGCCCCTACAGGGAACGCCGAGGGCGGCGTTCCCTACTAATCACTATTCACTATGCACTAATCACTAAATTTACTGCTTCTCGGAGTTGATGAACATATCGTATATCCTGCGGATAGCCTCGGGGAGGTCGTTCTCGCTTACGCCGATGATAACGTTAAGCTCGCTGGAGCCCTGATCTATCATCTTAACGTTGATACGCGCATGAGCCATAGAAGCAAATATACGTGCAACAGTACCGCGTGTGTTCTTCATTCTGCGTCCAACGACTGCTAAAAGTGCGATACCGTCCTCGATTTCGAGGTGATCGGGAGCAACAGCCTTGCGGAGGTCTGCAAGCACCTTGTCGCGTACTGCGTCAAGCTTCTCTGTGCTGAGAGTAATGCTCATGGTGTCGATACCGGAGGGCATATGCTCAAATGAAAGACCGTTGTCGTAGAGTACCTTGAGTACCTTCATACCGAAGCCTGCTTCGTTGTTCATCATGGCCTTTTCGATATTGATAGTGCTGAAGCCCTTCTTGCCTGCGATACCTGTGATAGTATGGCTGAGGCTCTCCCTGCTGAAGTTGTAATCGTCGCCGACGATCATAGTGCCTGCGTCCTCGGGAGCGTTTGTGTTTCTGATATTTATCGGGATACCTGCCGAGCGTACAGGGAAGATAGCGTCCTCGTGGAGAACAGAAGCTCCCATGTAAGCAAGCTCGCGGAGCTCACGGTATGTGATGACCTCGATAACATCGGGCTTGTCAACTATTCTCGGATCAGCTACGAGGAATCCCGAAACGTCTGTCCAGTTCTCGTAGATATCAGCCTTTACAGCGTTTGCGATGATAGAGCCTGTAACGTCAGAGCCGCCGCGTGAGAATGTCTTGATGAAGCCCTCTGTGGTCCTGCCGTAGAAGCCCGGGATAACAGCGTTATCCAGTCCCTTGAGCTTTTCGCGTACAGCCTTTACAGTGTCGTCAAGGAGAAGCGAACCCTTTGTATCGAAGATGATAACGTCAGCTGCGTCAACGAATGTAAAGTCCAGATACTTAGCAAGCACTTTGCCGTTGAGGTACTCGCCGCGGCTTGCAGCGAAGTCCTTGGTAGGACGAGCCTTGAGCTCCTTAATGATAGCGTCGAACTCGCTGTCAAGTGACATATCGATGCCCAGCTCGGAAATAATGCCGTTATAGCGATCCTTTATCATCTGGAAGTCCTTGGAGAAATCCATGCCGCTGCTTGCCAGCTCGCAGCACTTGTAGAGCATATCAGTTACCTTGATATCGTCGGAAAATCTCTTTCCGGGAGCAGAGGGAACAACGTATCTGCGCTTGTCATCGCTCTTGATGATAGCGGCTACCTTTTTGAACTGATTTGCGTCGGCAAGGGAGCTTCCGCCGAACTTAACGACCTTATTACTCATATATATCATTCCTTTATAACATTGATAATTTTATAGCAATATATATTATATGTTATTTCACGTATGAAATCAATTGACAGAAAGTCGAATTTCACCGCAGTAAAAACTGTGTTTTTGGTGAATACGCTTGTACGCCACCGACGGACAGCACAGAGCTATAGCTTGTAGGGGCTGGCGTCCCCGACAGCCCGTCAGTTTTGCTAAAATTCGGGGACGTCGAGGATGCCGTCCCCTACACATCTGATTAAACAGCAATTATGCATTATGAATTGAAAAGAGACTGCCGAAGCAGTCCCTTTTAGTTTTATTTGATTCATATAGCGCAGTAAGCGGTCGAGCTGGCTCAGCTCGCGTGACACCTTGCAAGCATTGCAAGAGTCAGGGAAATATTCTCATTATGCACCGCAACGCCCTTGGGAGCGTTGAGATGTACTGCGGCAAAGTTCAGGATAAACCTTATCCCTGCCTCTGCCATACGGTCACAGACCTCTTGTGCCGCTGTTTCGGGCACGGTGATGATACCGATACGGATATCGTTTTCTCTGCAAAAGCTCTCCAGCTGGTCTATATGGCGGACGGGCTTGCCGTTTATGGAGCTCCCCACACTTTCCTTTTTGTGGTCAAAGCCGCATACTATATCAAAGCCGTAAGCCTCAAAGCCGTTGTACTCCAGCATAGCCCTGCCGAAGTTGCCCATGCCTGCCACAACTACCCTGTCGCGGTTCTCAAAGCCGAGGAATCTGCCGATATCGCTCATGAGCTCCGAGGTCATATACCCCACCTTCGGTCTGCCGCCGCTGCTCACAGAGGCGAGGTCTTTTCTCACCTGCACGTCGTTGAGTCCAAGAGCTTCGGCAATAGCCGTTGCGGAGATATTGCCCTTTTTTCTTTCCTCGGGCAGCGACCTGAGATAATTGAAGTAAAGAGGCAGACGTGAGAGTGTCTGTGAGGTAATATTTTTGTCCATATTATACCTCCGTCAGAGGGCTCACTTGTTCTGCATATATTTATCCATAGCCGCAGCAGCCTTTTTGCCTGCGCCCATAGCGAGGATAACTGTAGCAGCTCCTGTTACAGCGTCGCCGCCTGCGTAAACGCCCTCCTTAGATGTGAGACCGTCCTCGTCAGCGATGATACCGCCCCACTTCTGGGTGTCGAGACCTGCTGTAGTTGACTTGATAAGAGGATTAGGCGAAGTACCGATAGACATGATAACGCAGTCAGCTTCGATGTCAACGAATGCGCCCTCTATCGGAACAGGCTTTGCTCTGCCCGAAGCGTCAGGCTCTGAGAGCTCCATCTGCTGGCAGTGAACGCTCTTTACCCAGCCGTCCTCTGTAGCCTGTATCTCTATAGGATTTGTGAGGAACTTGAAGATGATTCCCTCTTCCTTAGCGTGCTCAACTTCTTCTGCTCTTGCAGGGAGCTCAGCCTCTGTACGTCTGTATACGATGTATACTTCAGCGCCCAGTCTCTTAGCGCAGCGTGCTGCGTCCATAGCAACGTTGCCGCCGCCTACGATAACAGCCTTTGTGCCTGCCTTGATAGGAGTAGCGCTGCCCTCTTTGTAGGCTTTCATGAGGTTGATACGTGTGAGGAACTCGTTAGCGGAATAAACGCCGTTGAGGTTCTCGCCGGGGATATTCATGAATCTCGGGAGACCTGCGCCCGAGCCGATGAATACGCTCTCGAAGCCCTCTTCCTTCATGAGTTCGTCAACTGAGATAGTCTTGCCCACTACTGTGTTTGTCTCAACCTTAACGCCGAGAGCCTTGAGACCGCCTATTTCCTTCTGAACGATAGACTTAGGAAGTCTGAACTCGGGGATACCGTAGGAGAGAACTCCGCCTGCAACGTGGAGAGCCTCGAATATAGTAACGTCATAGCCCTTCTTGGCAAGGTCGCCTGCGCAGGCAAGACCTGAAGGACCTGAACCGATAACAGCAGCCTTGTGACCGTTCTTTGCAGGTATCTCGGGAGCTGTCTCGGACTGAGCGTTGTGCCAGTCTGCAATGAATCTTTCAAGACGTCCGATAGCAACGGGCTCGCCCTTGATTCCTCTAACGCACTTGCTCTCGCACTGTGTCTCCTGAGGACATACTCTGCCGCATACAGCAGGGAGTGAGCTTGACTTTGTGATTATCTTGTAAGCCTCTGCGAAATTACCCTCAGCTACCTGAGCGATAAATGCAGGGATATCTATCTGTACGGGACATCCTGTTGAGCAGGGCTTGTTCTTGCAGTTGAGACATCTCTTTGCCTCGTCGATAGCCTGCTCCTCGGTATAGCCGAGAGCTACCTCGCTGAAATTCTTGTTTCTTACGTCGGGAGCCTGTACAGGCATTTCATTTCTTGTAGGTGACATATTAGCCATTTCACTTTACCTCCTTGAACAGATTGCAGGCTTCTTCGTAAGCATGGCGCTCAAAGGGCTTATACATAGCGCCTCTTGCCATAGCCTCGTCAAAGTCGATGAGATGACCGTCGAACTCGGGACCGTCAACGCAGGCAAACTTAGTCTCGCCGCCTACTGTCAGACGACAGCCGCCGCACATTCCCGTGCCGTCTATCATTATAGGGTTCATGGAAGCAACAGTGGGAACACCGTACTCCTTAGTCAGCTTACAGACAAACTTCATCATGATAAGAGGACCGATAGTGATGACTCTGTCATACTTCTCGCCGCTGTCGATGAGCTTTTTGAGGGCGTCGGTAACGAGTCCCTTTTCGCCTGCTGTGCCGTCATCGCTCATGAGAACGAACTTGGAGCTTGAAGCCTTGAATTCATCTTCAAGGATAACGAGGTCCTTGTTTCTGAAACCAACTATTGAGTGCACCTCAACGCCGAGTTCGTGGAGCTTCTTTGCAACAGGGTAAGCAATAGCACAGCCTACGCCGCCGCCTACGACAGCGACTTTCTTTAATCCCTCTGTTTCTGTAGCTCTGCCGAGAGGACCTACGAAGTCCTGTAAGCAGTCGCCCTCGTTAAGGTGATTGAGCTTTTCTGTAGTAGCGCCTACTATCTGGAAAATAATAGTAACCGAGCCGCTCTGGCGGTCAAAATCAGCGATAGTGAGTGGGATACGCTCGCCGTCGGCGTCTGTTCTGAGTATAATGAACTGTCCGGGTTCAGCCTTTCTTGCTACCTTTGGAGCGTTTATGCGCATAAGGGTAACAGTAGGGTTGAGGCTTCTTTTTTCAAGAATTTCAAACATTTAGTCCATACCTTCCTTGCCAATAGATTTACAATGCAGGATATTTCGGGGAGCGTCGCCGTTGACTTTCGCCGATACAGGCATTGCAGGATATATTCAATATTATATCACACAAAACAATGTTGCACAAATATAACAGAGGAATATCGGTATTCCGATATCGATATTCTTATAGCGATTTATATATCGGACATTGTCAGACATTGGCTTGTCTGCGTGGCAAAACAGTGGAAAACAGTAAAAGAGGACGGCAAAAGCCGTCCTCTTATTCGTGAAATTAACTTACAATAACTATTCTTAAATAGAATATATCCATTCCCAAGAGAATATATCACTTATACTCTGCAAAGGCGCTCTCGTTTCGCACCTCATAGAGACGGTTCACCAGTTTGAGCTCGTTTTCCGAGAGCTTGTGTCCCGATGTGTATATGAGCAAGTCCTTGTAGCTGTTGTCGGGGAATGCGCATTTTCTCTGCACCAGACCGTACTTTCCGCAAAGGCTTGCAGGCATAGGCGAGTCCATCATGAACGCCTGCGGCACGGTCAGCAGGAAGTCCAGAGCGCTTCCGCGGTCATACATACAAACCTTTCTCACGGGTACGTCCGCAGGACGGTTTGAAGCGTAGAGCTTCTCCACAGCTCCCGAAACATAGGGAACTGCGTCGTCGCCCTGTCCAAGCTCGGTATAATTGCAGGACAGGTCTGCATAGGTTATGCTGTCAGCTCCTGCGGCAGGGTGCTCAGCGGACATTACCGCCAGCATCTCGAACTCCCAGAGGAGCTTGCTGTCCAGATTCTTTTCTGCAAGGAAGTCGGTGAAATACTTCTCGTGAGCGGTATTGAAGCGGATAACTCCGAAATCATAGCCGTTTTCGCGGACATTCTCGATAGTTCTCAGGGAATTGGTCTCGCAGAAGAATATCTCCATGTCCTCGGGAGCGTTCAGCGAGGCGATGTACTCCGAGAAAGCCTTTGAGATGTAGCCCGTTCTCGGCACGGATATGCGCAGACGGCTGTTTTTCGGCTTGTCGGGAGAGTGTATAGCCTCCATATTATCTATCTGGATAAGTATCTGCTTGGCATAATCAAGGAATTTCAGTCCCTGGTCCGTGGGGATAACGCCCTTTGATGTACGTCTGAAAATAGTTATGCCAAGGGTGCTTTCCAGTTCCTTGATAGCCTTGCTCAGATTAGGCTGAGCCATGTAGAGATTTTCCGCTGCCTGAGTTATAGAGCGTGTTTTTTCAATTTCAACAGCGTATTTGAAGTGCAGTGTGTTCATGGTCCAGTCGTCCTTTCGTCTTAATCAATGCGGCGTATCTCGATTCTCCTTGACTTTGGCTTTTCCTCGGGAGCAGGCTTCTTTTCGGCAGGCTCGGGCTTTTTCTCCGCAGGCTTTTCTGCAACGGCTTCGGCAGCTCCAACAGGCTCCAGAGTTTTTGTGGGAGCGCAGGGATTTCCCACAGCCACGCAGTTTGAGGGGATATCCTTTGTAACTACGCTGCCTGCGCCGATAACAACATTGTCGCCGATAGTAACTCCGCCGATAACGGTAACTCCGCCGCCTATCCAGACGTTGCTGCCGACTTTAATGGGCTTTGCGGATTCAAGTCCCTGATTTCTCAGATTAGCGTCGATAGGGTGTTCTGCGGCGTAGAATCCGCAGTTAGGACCGATAAAGACGTTATTGCCGAACTCGATATCGGCACAGTCAAGGATAACAAGGTTGTGATTTGCGTAGAAATTGTCTCCGATAACGATGTTATAGCCGTAATCGCAGAAGAAATTGGGCTCGATAACGGTGTTTTCGCCTCTGAGAGCCACAAGGCGGTCAAGAATCCTTTCGCGCTTCTGGAAGTCGTTGCACTCAACGGCATTGTACTCGGCGCAGAGCTTCTTAGCCTTTATCCTCTCGTTGAAGAGCTCCCTGTCATTTGAGTTGTAAAGCTCTCCTGCCTGCTGTTTTTCTTTTTCGGTCATTTTAAACCCTCCATTCATCAATTCATAATTCGTAATTCGCAATACATGGCAGCGAATAAATGCACTTTTTTTAGAGTTGAGAGTTGAGAGTGCAGAGTTGAGAGTTATTGTGTTCGCTTCGCTCACATTATTATAATGATCCCGCCGCAGGCGGCTCCATAACTTTCAACTCTCAATTTTTCAACTCTCAACTTATTCACCTTTTGCTGCCCTTTGAGCCGAAGCTTCCTCCCATAGAGAGGATATTGGTATCAAAGGTGTAGCTTATCTTCTCGCACTGTCTGTAGCGCTTGAGAGCAAGCTGGATAAGTTTTTCAAGCAGCTCTGTGTACTTGACGCCCTTAGGCTCCCAGAGATAGAATGCCAGAGAGCCCGGGATAGTATTTATCTCGTTTATGTAGACCTTGTCTGTTGCCATATCTATCATGAAGTCGATACGTGTAACGCCGTTGAGTCCCAGATAGCGGAATGCGTCAACAGCGGTCTTTCTGATGAATTCGTCCTGTTCGGGAGTGATATCGGCAGGTATCTTTCTTTTAAGGGTAGCCATACCCTTGCTGCCGCCCTTGCCGCCGCCGACGTACTTCTGGTCGTAGCTGAGGATATCGTCGCCGCTTGCCTGTACAGGCTCCTCGCATACGGAAGCTTCTGCGGATTCGCTGTCACCTGCAACTGCGCAGTTTATTTCCTTGAGCTGTACAACGCATGGCTCAATGAGGATACGGTCAGCGAACTCGAAAGCCTCCTCGATAGACTTGATAAGGCTGTCTCTGTCCTTGCCCTTGGAGATACCAACGCTTGAACCGAGGTTGATAGGCTTAACGATAACGGGATAGCCGAACTTCTTCTCAACTTCCGCTACCATTCTGTCCATTTCGTTTATCTCGTATGAGGAGAAACGGCAGCAGTCCAGTACAGGGAAGCCTGCGTCCTTGAGGAGTATCTTCATTACGAATTTATCCATGCCGATAGCAGAAGCTAAAACATCGCAGCCTACATAGGGCAGGTCGAGAGTCTGGAGATAACCCTGTAATGCGCCGTCCTCAACGTTAGTACCGTGAACTATAGGGAAAGCAACGTCGATATCGGAGATGACATTGGAGCCGAACATCTTCTTTTTCAGGCTCTGAAGCTGTACCTTGCCCTCAGTGCTGCGGACAAATACGCACTCTGTTGATTCGCTGAGCAGAGCAGGAATGTCCTTGAAGCTGTTGATGTCCAGCATTTTTTCGCTTGTGAAAAATTCGCTCTTTTTGGTCATATAAACTGGGATAATGTTATATTTTTCCTTGTTTATGCTTGCCATAGCCTGAACTGCCGAGATAACTGATACCTCGTGCTCAACGCTTCTTCCGCCGAAAAGAACTGCAAGATTGATCTTCATTGTAATTACTCCTTTTATGAATTTAGCTGGTGTAGGGGGCGATGCCCACATCGCCCCGTTTTAACAGGTAATTATATTACGGGCTGATGCGGGTGACTCCCTACAGTGTAGGGAGATGTCAGCAGAGCTGCCAGAGGGTACGGGTGCCTGTTGGGCATCAGCCCCTACAAAGTAAATAATTAATGTGCTGTAAGCGATGTACAATTATCACTTTTAATGAAAGTGAACGAGTTTACGAGTGCCAACGTGGCAAGGGTGCAGCGTCACGCTGCTTAATAGTTGTCGGGTAAATCGTTTTCAAGAAGAACTATCTTCTTCTTGTCTGTCTGATATGCGTTTACGTGGGCAAGAGCCTCGTTAAGACTGTCCGCAACGAAAACGTTGTCCATATCGTAGCCTGCGTCCTTGATACCGTTATATATGGGAACTGTCTGGTTTTTGCCGACGAGCACTATATGGTCACAGGCTTTGGCAGCCTCCTGACCGAACTCGAAGTTCAGCTCCTCCTGCTTTGCGCCAAGCTCTACCATACCCGGTGTAACAAGTATGCGGCAGGCGTCGAAAAGTCCGAGGACATTGAGAGCTGCACGGCAGCCGCTGGGGTTTGAGTTGTAAGCGTCGTCGATAAAAGTCATATTTCCGCCCTTGTCGAGGAGCTGTAATCTGTGGGGAACTGCAGCGATACGCTTAACTGGGAGCGTAAGCTTGTCGAGTGAAATGCCTGTTCCGTGTGCGTAGGCGATAGCTCCGAGAACGTTCTGTACATTGTGTTCGCCGAGAAGCTTCATTGAGAAGCGCTTTGTCTCGCCGTCGGGAGCAGTTACCGTGAACTCTGTGCCCCTGTCGGATACGCTTATATCGGTTGCACGGTAGTGGTTGCCCTCCTGAAGTCCGTAAAGCACCGCATTGGGGTACTCGGGAGCTTTCCTGCGGATAAGCTCGTTGTCGCCGTTGAGGTATATCTTACCGCCCTTAGCCTTGACATGGTCGGCAAGCTCGAACTTGGTGTTTACCACGTTTTCGATAGAGCCGAATGTCTCAAGGTGCTGAGGACCAACGGAAGTGATGATACCGTCGTGAGGATCTGCAATGCCGCAGAGCTCCTTTATCTCGTGAACTCGTCTTGCGCCCATTTCGCAGATGAAGTACTCATGTGTGGGCTTTAAGTCGCGGCGGATAGTTATTGTAACTCCCATTGGAGTGTTGAAGCTCTCGGGAGTTTTCAGTGTGTTGTACTGAGAATTGAGAAGCTCGTCAAGGTAGAACTTCATGCTGGTCTTGCCGTAGCTTCCCGTGATACCCACCTTGTGAAGCGTGGGACACTCGGAAAGTATGCGCTTGGCGTCGTTGATGTACCAGTTCTGGACAGCCTTTTCCACGGGCTTGTTGATGAGGTTGGAAAGGGGTACGAGTATGGGAGTGAGATACAGTGCCGAGCCAACAAGTATAAACGACGGGATCATTGATATGGTTCTAAATGAGATATAAACCGATGTTGTCATGGTCGGGAGATATCTCGAATCGTTGCGGTAAGCGCTGTCAGGTATAAACTGCTTTGCGTTGATTATCGCAATTACATAGAACACCGCAATGAGTATGCCGAAGGTTATCATCATCCGCTTCATGCGGGCTGTGTACACAAGGGGCTTCTTGAACTTCTTGCCGGGCTTGTTGAGCAGTGCGATAATTGCATTGAAGAAGCACAACGCTATGGCAAGAGAGGCTGCTGCCAATTTATGATACTCAAGCGGTATCAGCAGGAACTGCACACAGAACAGCACCGCAGGTAAGATATACCTCTTTGCATTCTTTTTCATCCAGCGTGAATGCTCGGGAGTCTTGTAGCCGTTGAGCTGGAGCATATGGAACTCTCTCAGCCCGAGGAATACCGTTGCAGTCAGCGCAATGACCGCATATATTATCCATAAAACCAAATTCATATATATCTCCTTAAAAGAGTTATTAGTTGTTAGTGATTAGTTGTGGTGTCCGCTTGCGCGGACGGATTTAAAATGACAGATAACTATGCACTAATCACTAATAACTCGGAACTAATCACTTATTTTCATAAACGAGCACATCACGCGGTTAAAGGTGAACTGCTGCTCTAAGAATGAATAGTGTCCTGCGTTTTCAAGCTTTACAAGACCTGCGTCGGGAATGAGCTTTTCCATTTTTTCGCCGTCGGAGAGCGGTGTGGCAGTATCGTTCACGCCCCATACAAGCAGTGTAGGCGCCTTGATATTAGGCAGATAAGGCTCCAGATCCTCGTTTACTACCTTTACCATGACCTGTCTCATCATAGGCGAAGCTGCTGCGTAGTCCGCGCTGCCCATTTTCTTGCGGAAGTTCTCCAGCGCGTCGGGGAAGAGCTTCTTAACTATGCCCCACGAAAGGACGGTCTTGCCCATTTTGTAGTAGCGTGTGCGCCATGTCTTTTTGTTGGACTTTGGCGGCATGATGCCTGCGCTGTCCACCAGAATGACCTTTGTCACCTTGAATGGCAGGTCATTGCGGCTGTGCATTTTTATGATGACACGTCCGCCGAAGCTGTGACCGAGGAGCATTACCTCCTTGGCGTCATAGTCCTTGAGGAAGTCGATGACGAACTGCACATAGGAGCTTACGTCCCATACTTCCTTTGGCTCCTCGCTTTTGCCGAAGCCGGGCATATCCATAGCCACGACCTTGTACTTCTTGGAGAGGAGCTCCATCATATTGGCGAAAAGGGTGATATTGCTGCCCCAGCCGTGGAGCAGGACGATGAGGTCGCCCTCGCCCTTTTCCTCGTAGTTTATCTTTAAACCGTTTACTGTTTTTATCAATTTCATTATCTCCACATATTTATTTGTGTTATATATCATATACGGCATACAGCCGCAAATATACATATATAATTTATTATATCACTTACGGAATTTATTGTCAACAAAAAAATCGGACGGCAATTGCCGTCCGAATGAGATTATTTTTCTTTTGTTTCCTGCCAGAGCTCCCAGAGATCGATAACAACATCTTTGTCACGGCAGCGAACAGTAATGGTGTCGCCTTCTTTTACATCGGGGAATCCGCGGACTGATACGTTAGGGTGTTCTCCGCGGTCATCAAAGGGCAGCTTTATCTGAGGATATATCTTCATTGACATCTTAAATCTTTCCATATCGCTGACCATATCGCCGAAATCTCTTTGCTCTGTATACCTTGCACAGCTGCAATCAGGGGTAAAGTGGATTATAAGCGTTTCTCGCGAGTCGATTTCGGCAACATCGGGAATTCCGTCATTGTTGCTGTCAGTAGTGTCGGCATCGTCGCTCCAGCTATAACTGTACTCAGTCGAGATTTCGGCTGTATAATGCAGCTTATCCGAGGTTATGGGGATAACTCCCACGAACAGGAAAACAAATGCGACAGCCAGAACAGCTATTGTCCCGAAAACAGCTCCGATAACTTTGAGTTTTGTGCGCTTTTTTACCTTTTTCAGCGGTTTTACGTCCTTTTCGGGGACTTTTATATCATCTTCCTTTTGTTTCATGCTCTCATAGACGGCGTTGCACTCCACGCACTCATGTAGGTGCTTTTCTATCTCCTCATTGCTGTCCTGAGATGTAAGCTTGTCGCAATACAGCGGCAAAAGGTCTTTCACGATGTTGCACTTCATATGCTCGCCTCCGTCCATTGTAGGGGGCGATGCCCACATCGCCCCGTGGCTATTTTGTATTTTGGGCGGGCTGATGTGGGCATCAGCCCCTACATTGGTCATTTTCATTTGTTTCGTAAGACACGGGACGTCGAGGACGCCGTCCCCTACAGCAGCTTTTGTTTTGTGCGGTAATAGGTCACACGCGCCCAGTTCTCGGTCTTGCCGAAAATCTCCCCTATCTCGCGGAAACTCAGCTCCTGTGTGGCTCGGAGAAGCACTATCTCCTTTTCCGTTTCGGGCAGGGAGTGTACCTTTTTCAGCAGCCGCAGTCTGCTGTCGGAGCTCTCTGCCGCTTCGTCGGGACGGGGCGCGTTGTCCTCTGTCAGCTCGGATATCTCTTCGGTCTTGTGGCTTTTTCGCTTGCGGAGCTCCTCAAGCCAGCAGTTTCGGGCGATACTGCACAGCCATGTATACACCGAGCACTCGCCCTTGTATTTCTTCAGGGAGCGGATAGCGCGGTAAAAGGTCTCCTGAGTGAGCTCCTCGGCAGTATCGGAGTTTCCGCATAGAGTCATCAGATAAAGGAACACCTTTCTGCCGTTATCTCTGTAGTATTTTTCCATATCCGACGACATACCACCGCCCCCTCTCCTTGAACGTTCACTTATTAGTTGCACGAAAACGCCATTCGTTACAGAAATGAGCTAAAATTTTCAAATTGACATTGCAATTCTTTCGTGCTATACTGAAAAAGCATTGAATATCGGTCATTTTGATCCATTATACCATTGCTGGACGGATTAATCAATCGGCGGAACGGCGTTCTCCGCAAAAATAATCTTTACATATTATTATAAATATGGTATAATAAAATATTAGCGGCGGAATAAAAAAGCTCCGCTGTACGATTACTTCTACTGAGGTGTAAAATGTCAAATAAATATTCTCTCGGCATAGATGTGGGCTCTACCACGGTAAAAACAGTAATTACGGACGCTGACGGCGAGATAATCTACTCCAAATATCAGCGCCACCTTTCAAAGGTCAAGGAGACCGTTACAGACCAGCTCAAAATAATACAGGCTGACCACCCTAATGAGGATTTTTCCGTTTGTATCACGGGCTCGGCAGGACTCGGTCTTGCAAACTCCGCAAAGATACCCTTTGTACAGGAGGTTCATGCAGCTTTTCTCGCTGTAAAGCAGAAGCAGCCCGACGCTGACGCAGTTATCGAGCTGGGCGGCGAGGACGCCAAGATTATCTTCCTCACAGGCGGCGTTGAGCAGCGTATGAACGGCACCTGTGCAGGCGGTACAGGCGCTTTCATCGACCAGATGGCTACTCTCCTCGGTATCACAGCCGACGAGCTCGACGAGCTGTCTCTCCACGCTCAGAAGATATACCCCATAGCTTCGCGCTGCGGAGTTTTCGCTAAATCCGATATACAGCCCCTCCTCAATCAGGGCGCAAGACGCGAGGATGTTGCCGCAAGTATCTTTCAGGCGGTAGTTGACCAGACCGTTTCGGGACTGGCTCAGGGACGTACTATCGAGGGAAAGGTGCTTTTCCTCGGAGGTCCGCTGTTCTTCCTCAAGGGACTTAAAAAGGCATTCACAAAGACACTCGGACTTGACGAAAAACACGCTGTATTTCCGCCCGAGGCTCCTGTTTTCGTGGCATACGGCTGCGCTATATATGCTGCAACTGCCGAGGATTCATTCAAGATAGAGGACATAATCGACAAGATAAGCAACGCCAAGGCTTCCGACGACATAGTAACAGGCGAGCCCCTGTTCCGCTCGCACTCCGAGTACGACAAGTTCATCGAGCGCCACAAGAAGTTCGACCTCGGATATGCTGATATACGTACATATAAGGGCGACGCATACCTCGGTATCGACGCAGGCTCCACCACCACAAAGCTCGTTCTCATCACCGAGGACGGACGTATGCTCTACAACCATTACTCATCCAATCAGGGACAGCCTCTTGACAAGATAGCCGACCAGGTAAAGCGTATCTACGCCGCTATGAACCCCGAGATAACCATAAAGGGCTCGGCGGTAACAGGCTACGGCGAGGACCTCATAAAGGCTGGTCTTTCCATTGACCACGGCATTGTTGAGACCGTGGCGCACTTCAAGGCAGCGGCTTACTTCTGCCCCGACGTTGACTTCATCATCGACATCGGCGGACAGGACATCAAGTGTTTCAAGATAAAGAATCAGAGCATAGACAGCATTATGCTCAACGAAGCCTGTTCCTCGGGCTGCGGCTCTTTCATACAGACATTCGCAATGGCTTTGGGCTATGATATCGCGGAATTCTCACAGCTGGGACTCTTTGCGGAGCACCCTGTTGACTTAGGCTCACGCTGTACCGTATTTATGAACAGCTCCGTAAAGCAGGCTCAGAAGGACGGCGCAACCGTGGAGGATATTTCCGCAGGTCTGTCATCGTCTATCATCAAGAACGCCATTTACAAGGTTATCCGTGCCAATTCTCCCGACGACCTCGGCAAGAACATCGTCGTACAGGGCGGTACGTTCCTCAATGACGCAGTGCTCCGCTCATTTGAAAAGGAGCTTGGCAGAAACGTTATCCGTCCTGCTATTTCGGGACTTATGGGTGCTTTCGGCTGTGCCCTCTACGCTAAGGAGAGAGCAAACGGCGAGCCCTCGAAGCTCATTTCTGCGCAGGAGCTTGAAAACTTCACCTACGAATCACGCTCCGCTAACTGCGGCGGCTGTACTGCTCACTGTCAGCTGAACATCATCAACTTCGGCAAGGGCAGACGCTTCATTTCGGGTAACCGCTGCGAAAAAGGCGGCGGTATCGCCAACAGGAACACCGTTCCAAACCTCTACGAGTTCAAATACGACAGTATCCTCAATACAGTGAAAACTCACCAGCCCAAGCGTTACCGCGCTACTGTGGGACTTCCACTTGCACTGGGCTTCTATGAGCAGCTGCCATTCTGGCATATGCTGTTCACAACGCTTGGCTTCAGGACTGTCATTTCCGACGAGAGCTCCCGTGATATGTACTATCTCGGTCAGCACACTATCCCCTCGGATACGGTTTGCTACCCTGCAAAGCTTACTCACGGACACATCGAGAATCTTCTCGACAAGGGCGCAGACTTCATATTCTACCCCTGCATGAGCTACAACATCGACGAGGGCGAGAGCGACAACCACTTCAACTGTCCTGTTGTTGCCTATTATCCCGAGCTTCTCCTTGCAAACAACCCGAGACTCAACAAGGATAACTTCATACATCCGTATCTTGACCTCAATATCAAAAAGAACGTGATAAAGGTGCTGAGCCACGCTCTGAGAAAGTACAACGTCAAGGGCAGGATACCCGAGGCTGTTGACAAGGCTTACGAGGCTCTGGAGACATACCATAACACCGTTACACGCAAGGCTTTCGAGATAATCGAGCAGGCAAGAGCCGAAAAGCGCAAGATAATCGTTATCGCAGGCAGACCTTATCACATCGACAAGGAGATAAACCACGGCATACACAAGCTTGTATCAAGCCTTGGCATGGCTGTCATCACCGAGGACAGCATTGCAGGTCTGTCAAAAACTCCCAAGCTGGGCGTCCTCAATCAGTGGACATACCATTCAAGACTTTACCGTGCGGCTAAGTACGTTACAACTCAGCCCGATATGCAGCTCATACAGCTGGTATCCTTCGGCTGCGGAATCGACGCCGTTACAGGCGACGAGGTGAGACATATCCTCGAAAGCCGCGGAAAGCTCTATACTCAGCTTAAAATCGACGAGATAAACAATCTGGGCGCGGCAAGGATAAGACTGAGAAGCCTTGTTGCCGCTATGGAGCAGGCAGAGCAGAAGCCTGCAAAAAAGCCCGTGGTACAGCCTGTGTGAAACACAGACCTGAAGTAATTTTACGGAGGTTCTTATGCCCGAATATGCAAAGTTTACCGAGGATATGATAAAAACTCACACTATCCTCGTTCCCGATATGCTGCCCATACACTTCAAAATGCTCATATCCATATTTGAAGCCAAGGGCTATAAGCTTGAGCTGCTGCGCAACGACTCCCGTGCAGTGGTTGACGAGGGACTGAAAAACGTCCACAATGACGCCTGTTACCCTGCTCTGCTGGTAATAGGACAGTTCATGGACGCGCTGAAAAGCGGCAAGTACGATCCCGACAAGACCGCTCTCCTCATCACACAGACAGGCGGCGGCTGCCGAGCTTCAAACTACATACACCTGCTGAGAAAGGCTGTTGCCAAGAATTATCCCCAGATACCTGTGGTGTCACTGAATTTCAGCGGACTTGAAAAGGACAGCGCCTTTAAGATAACCGCGCCTATGTTCCTGCAAATGCTGTACGCAGTGCTCTACGGCGACCTGCTGATGACCTGCTACAACAAGTGCAGAGCCTATGAGATAAACAAGGGCGAATCAAAGAAAATGCTGGATAAATGGCACAGGAGACTGTGTAATATCTTCCTGAAGGGCAGCAAGATGTTCCTGAAATCCAAGAAGATATACAGGGATATTCTCAACGACTTCGCTTCTATCCCGTTAAGCAATGAAAAGAAGATAAGAGTCGGCATAGTCGGCGAGATATACGTAAAATACTCTCCCCTTGCAAACAATCATCTTGAGGATTTCCTTATTTCCGAGGGCTGCGAGCCCGTTGTGCCGTCACTTCTGGAGTTCGTAATGTACTGCGCAGCAGGCACATTCAACGACGCCAAGATATACGACCACCCTACAAAGCAGTCCTTGTTCAATAAGATAGGCTACGACCTCATCTACGCAAAGCAGAAGGAGCTCATCAAGGTAATGAAGGAGCAGGGCAGCTTTGAGCCCCTCCACGACTTCGAGCACCTGAGAAAGCTTGCGGACAAGTACATCAATCAGGGCGTGGTAATGGGCGAGGGCTGGCTCATACCTGCCGAAATGGCGGCTCTTGCAAAGTCGGGAGTCGAGAATATCATCTGCACTCAGCCATTCGGCTGTCTGCCCAATCATATCGTTGCAAAGGGTATGTCACGAGCTATCAAGCAGGACAACCCCAACGCAAATATAGTCGCAATAGACTACGATCCCGGCGCTACAAGAGTAAATCAGGAAAACCGCATAAAGCTCATGCTTGCCAACGCAAGGCTTTAACTATTGTATATAACCCATTTGTAGGGGGGGCGATGCCTGACAGGCACCCGTACCCTCTGTCGATTTGCGACATCTCCCTGTACTACAGGGAGTCACCCACATCGCCCCGCAATACAAGGAGCTTAACATGATAAAAACAAGAACAGGTCAAGTCATAGAAACAAACGCAAAACAGAACAAGCTTCTGAAAAAACTGTACGGAAACGTTTTCGGCAGAGTACTGCTGAAAACGCTGACAGCTCCTGCGATATCGAGAGCCGCAGGCGCTTTTATGGACTCGCGTCCCTCAAAGGTGCTCATAAAGCCCTTTATCAAGCGAAGCGGCATTGATACCTCGGAGTACATGATGAACGGCTTCCGCTCGTACAACGACTTCTTCACCCGCGTGATAAAGCCCGATAAGCGCCCCATAGACCGCGTACCGAGCCACCTCATAAGCCCCTGCGATTCAAAGCTGACTGTCCATAAGATAGGCAAAAACAGCATATTCCGCATAAAGGGCTCGCGCTACAGAGTAAGCGACCTTTTGCAGAACGAGTTCCTCGCAAAGCGCTTCGGCGGCGGATACTGCCTTATTTTCCGCCTTGAGGTCAACGACTACCACCGCTACTGCTATATCGACGACGGTACGAAATCGGAGAATACCTACATCGCAGGCGAGCTCCACACCGTAAATCCCATAGCTCTTGAAAGATACAACATATATAAGCGCAACTGCCGCGAATATACCGTGCTCCACACCGAGAATTTCGGGGACGTGGTACAGGTAGAGGTGGGAGCTATGCTCGTTGGCAGGATAGTCAACCACCACGGCGAGACAGCTTTCCGCAGAGGCGATGAAAAGGGCAAATTCGAGTTCGGCGGCTCTACTGTAGTCATGCTCTTCGGAAAGGACAGCATTGCAGTTGACGAGGATATACTCCGCAATTCCGCAGAGGGTATCGAAACTGTGGTGAAATACGGCGAAAAAATAGGAAAAAAAGCGTAAGAACATATCTTTACAGGAGATAAACATGAAAAAAGCTATAATTCTTTTGCTTTGCGCTTCAATGCTCAGCGCAGCGGGCTGTATGGAGAAGAAAATGCCCGAATCGAAGCCAAAGACCATATACTACGACGATAACGGCAATCCTGTGGCGACTCCGCCGCGTAAAAACGGCGAGGGAGAGCTTGAAACACAGCCCCCTGTGCCTACAGAGCCTACAACTCCGCCGCCTACAGCTCCCGAGGGCGAATTTGACGTGGATATAGTCCGCCAGAATATCTACATAAAGGGACAGCTTGTGCAGATACCCGTAAAACTGGGCGAATTTCCTGTGGGCTGGACCTATATCCTTTACGACAAGCAGAAATACGGGCTCGAAGAGGGCAGAGGCATGGCTAAGATGTATTACTGCGGCGAGGAAATGGGAACGGTAATGCTGGATAACTGCTATGGCGGCAAAGAGGACGAAAGCACCGTATACAGCATATCCACCAGCGAATCGGACAGCAATATATATGGCATAACTCCCCGTGTTTCCACTGTTGAGGACGTAAAAGCCCATGTCGGCGAGCCCGATGAGGTGCAGGAAATGGAAAAGCCTTTCAAGCATATGTTTACCTACGGTATCTCGGAGGGTACGGACGAGAACGGAGTTCTCCGCGCAAATATGCTTGATGTTTCATTCGACGAAAACGGCGTTGTGGAGCTGGTCAGCGTTTATTATTCAATAAAGTGAGAAAGGGCGGATATCCGCCCTTTTTTGTAGATATGCCCCTTGGGCGTCCGCAAATTCCGATGATATCACATGAAGCCATTGTAGGGGCTGATGCCTACATCAGCCCGTCGGTATTATAAAAACCAAACGGGGCGATGTAGGCATCGCCCCCTACATATGGTCATTTGGAATCGTTTTGTCAGGCTCGGGCGCACAATGTGCGCCCCTACAGGCAACGGGTGAAATTTTTCGCAGAAAAATTTCACCCAAGCCCTTGACAAAAGGGAAAAGATGTAGTATAATGTGTAAAGTGATTTTGCATTACACCCAGTGAGGTACGCGAAAAATGGCTAAGGAATTAAAATTCGTTATGCTCCTCGACTGCTACGGAGACCTGCTCACCGAGCACCAGCGCAGTATCATGGAGCTGTATTACTGCGAGGACTTATCCCTTGCGGAGATAGGTCAGCCGCTGGATATCACCAGACAGGCTGTACGCAGTATAATAAAGCGTACCGAGGAGATACTCCTCAATTACGAGGAAAAGCTGGGCTTTGCCGAAAGACTCGGCAAAATGCGGGACTGCTTCCGCAATATCGAAGCCGCCGCAGAGCATATCACCGACGAAAATACAAGAAATATCATACTCTCCGAGACCGCTAAGGGCGGAGAGCTCCTGTAAAATATACGAAGGAGGCTCGTCATGGCATTTGAAGGACTTTCCGAAAAACTGAATAACGTCTTTAAAAAGCTCAAATCCAGAGGTAAGCTGACAGAGTCCGATGTTAAAGAGGCTATGCGCGAGGTGCGTCTTGCACTCCTCGAAGCTGACGTAAGCTACAAGGTAGTAAAGGACTTCGTAAAAAAGGTAACTGAAAGAGCTGTCGGCGAGGAAGTGCTGGCAAGCCTTACTCCTGCTCAGCAGGTGATCAAGATAGTAAACGATGAGCTGGTAGAGCTCATGGGCAACAGCAATGCAAGGATAAATATGGCGTCGAAGCCTCCCACGATCATCATGATGTGCGGACTTCAGGGTTCAGGTAAGACCACTCACGCCGCAAAGCTTGCAAAGCTCCTCAAGAAAGAGGGACACCGTCCGCTGCTTGCAGCCTGCGATATCTACAGACCTGCGGCTATCAACCAGTTACAGGTAGTGGGCGCAAAGGCTGACGTAAAGGTATTTGAAATGGGACAGATAAACCCCGTGGAAATTGCGAAAAAGGCTCTTGCCTACGCTAAGGACTACGGCCACGATATCCTCATTATTGATACCGCAGGACGTCTCCACATCGACGAGGCTCTTATGGAAGAGCTGGTCAACATCAAGGCTGAGACTCAGCCTGATGAGATAATGCTTGTCGTAGACGCTATGACAGGTCAGGACGCAGTCAACGTAGCTAAGGCATTCGACGACGCTGTGGGCATCACAGGCGTTCTCATGTCAAAGCTGGATTCAGATACAAGAGGCGGTGCGGCTCTGTCCGTACTCTCAGTTACAGGTAAGCCTATCAAGTTCGTTGGTATGGGCGAAAAGCTCGACGATTTCGAGCAGTTCCACCCGGAGCGAATGGCTTCACGTATCCTCGGCATGGGCGATGTGCTCACTCTCATCGAGAAAGCCGAGAATGTCATGTCCCAGAAGGACGCTGAAAAGCTCACCAAGAAGTTCAAGGAGAACAAGTTCGATATGGACGACCTCCTTGACCAGATGAAGCAGATAAAGCGCATGGGCTCAATGAAATCAATACTTGGAATGCTCCCGGGCGTAGGCGATAAGATAAAAGACGCCGATATAGACGAGAGCCAGCTCACCAGAATAGAGGCTATGATAACCTCTATGACCAAGGCTGAACGCGCTAAGCCCTCTATCATCAATCCCTCCCGTAAAAAGCGTATAGCTAACGGCTCGGGCACAAAGGTAGAGGAAGTCAACAGACTGCTGAAGCAGTTCGACCAGATGCAGAAGATGATGAAGCAGTTCACAGGCAAGTCGGGCAAGATGTCACTGCGCAAGGCAAGAAAGAACCTTGCAGGCATGAACTTCGACAAGCTCACTGGCAAGGGCGGCGGAAACCTGCCGTTCTGACAAAGCTTTCAATGCGGTCTCCCGCCGCTTGAATATACAAGTAATAATATGGAGGTGAATTTAAAATGGCAGTAAAGATCAGACTGAGAAGAATGGGCGCTAAGAAGGCTCCTTTCTATCGTGTAGTAGTTGCTGATTCAAGATACCCAAGAGACGGTCGTTTCGTTGAGGAGATCGGTTACTATGATCCTACTAAGGAGCCATCTGTTGTTAAGATTGACGCAGATAAGGCTAAGGATTGGATCTCTAAGGGTGCACAGCCTACTGATACAGTAAAGGCTCTCCTCAAGAAAGAGGGAGTTCTTTGATTCAAAAGCTTAATGGAGGAGGAGAGGCTTAAGCGTCTCTGCCTCTGTCCCCAAGCTTTACGGAGGTTATTACAATGAAAGACTTACTTTATGCTATCGCAGCAGGCCTCGTAGAAGACAAGTCCGCTATCAATATTACCGAGGACGCACCCGACGAAGAGGGCGTTATCGTTTTTCACCTTAACGTTGCTCCCGACGATATGGGCAGAGTTATCGGTAAGCAGGGCAGGATCGCAAAGGCCCTCCGTACTATCATGCGTGCAGGCGCAGCTAAGAAGGACCAGAAGGTCTCTGTTACGATCGAATAAGTATCATAAGCTCCCCAAAAGGGAGCTTTTTTTGTTTGTTTAGTCAACTGACTTTATTCAAAAATTGCTCATATTTATCTTTTTTTGCTTACTTTATGTATAGTACTTGACACAATAAGTCATGGAGTATATAATAAATAACGGTATTGGTCCATACAAGACACATATCAAAAGCTTTAAAGCTTATATACCCTCTCTTTAAAAGCCCATGCTTGATAGCATGGGTTTTTTTCTTTTTGTATGGGCGCACAGTGTGCGCACCTACAAGCTGATGGCTAACGGTTGAAATATAGGCATTTTGACGACAAAGCGATAATATTTTGCAGTAAAATCAGCTTTTTTTGCAAAATAAGTGCTTTATTTGCAGCGGCAATGTAGAAAATGCATATATTTTGTTGACACTTATTTATAATAATGATACAATTATTATGCATAGATATATATAATCTGTTATTTGATTAAAATAACAGACAGAAGGGCGATATTAAAATTTATGGAACAGTCCTCCCTCGGGCTGTCCCAAAAAGGAGTTGGAAAGGAATGAAACTTAAATCCACCAGAAAATTTCTCTCCGTTTTCATCTCAGCGTGTATGGCACTCCCTATGGTAACAGGCGGAGCTCCCATATCTAAGCTAACAGCGGAGAATACTGCGGCGGCAGCCGAGTACCCACACGATGACGACCTTGTACTGCGCTATAATACTCAGGCAGGCAACGTCAACACAGATAACGCTTTCAATAACGACGAGTCGTTCTACAAGGCGCTCCCTCTCGGAAACGGCAGAATAGGCGCAATGGTCTACGGAAACTGCCCCAACGAGCTCATCGACATCAATGAGTGTACCGTATGGAGCTCAGGTCCCGGCAGCAACAACAAGGAGGGCGGCGGAAACCACATCAAGGAGATCCAGGACCTCATCAAGAACGGCAAATATAACGACGCAAACGGTCTCGTCGGCAGATATCTCATAGGCGGCGAAGCAAAGTACCAGAAGGTAGGCGCTCTCAGGCTCAACCTCGGTCACGAGAATGTCTCGAATTATTCCCGTACCCTCGATATGAACGACGCCGTTGCTCGTACCACATATACCGCAAACGGCAAGAAATACACCCGTGAGAGCTTTGTAAGCTATCCCGATCAGGTCATGGTTACACGCATAACCTGCGACAGCGCAGGCTCGGTATCCCTTACGGCAGGCTATGACGGTCTGCTCAACGGCGGCGTTACTACCGACGGAAACGACACTATCGTTGCCAACGGTCACGCTGACAAGGACCTCTGGATAGACGGAGCAGTTTACTACTCCACACGGAGCAAGGTCATTCCCAACGGCGGAACTATCAACGCAGGAAACGGCAGAGTAAACGTTTCGGGCGCCGATTCCGTGGTCATTCTCACATCTGTCCGCACTAACTTCGTGGACTACAAGACCTGCAACGGCGACGAAAAGGGCGGCGCGGCGGCTGATATTAAGAACGCCGAAAAGCTTTCCTATGATACTCTCTATGCGCATCATATCGCCGATTATCAGGAGCTCTTCAAGCGCGTTGACGTGGAGCTGGGCGGCAATACAGCCGATATCATCTCAAAGACAACTCCGCAGCGCATATCCGAATTCGGCAGATCAAACGATCCGAAAATGGTAGAAACTCTTTTCCAGTACGGAAGATACCTTATGATAAGCGCCTCCCGTGACGCTCAGCCCATGAACTTACAGGGTATCTGGAACAAGTATTCCTCGCCTGCATGGGGCAGTAAGATGACTACCAATATAAATTACGAAATGAATTACTGGCCTGCGTTCACTACAAATCTTGGCGAGTGCTTCCAGCCTTTCGTTGAGAAGTCCAAGGGACTGGCAGAGGCAGGAAACGTCACCGCAAGAGTGAATTACGGCATACAGAAGGGCTGGGTGCTCCACCATAACACCGACCTGTGGAACAGGACGGGCGCTATCGACGGCGCGTGGGGACAGTGGCCTACAGGCGGCGCATGGGTATCGAATATGCTCTACGACGCTTACCGCTTCAATCAGGACGAGGAGTACCTCGCTGATATCTATCCCGTTATCAAGGGCAGTGCGGAGTTCCTTAACTCTCTCATGACTCCTGCTACCATAAACGGTCAGCAGTACATGGTCATCAGCCCAAGCACCTCTCCCGAGATAAATCTCCCTGCTTACCCGAATTCATGCATAGACCAGAGCGTCACTATGGACAACGGTATCGCAAGAGAGCTGTTCAAGGGCGTTGCTGAGGCTTCCGAGATACTGGGCACAGACGAGGCTCTCCGCAGTATGCTCAACAGCAAGCTCACAAATATCCGTCCCGAAACTATCGGAAAATGGGGACAGATACAGGAATGGGCTCAGGATTGGGACAACAAGAACGAAAAGCACCGTCATATCTCCCATATGTACGCCCTTTATCCGGGCTACGAGATAACACCTACAGATAACCCGACTACTGCAAAGGCGGCTTCTGTTTCGTTGAATGCAAGAGGCGACGACGGTACGGGCTGGTCTGAGGCGTGGAAGCTGAACTGCTGGGCAAGACTTGAGGACGGCGAACACGCATACAACCTTGTCAAGCTCCTTATCTCTCCCGTCAATAAGAGCGGCAGACTCTACGACAACCTCTGGGACGCACATCCGCCTTTCCAGATAGACGGAAACTTCGGCTTCACATCAGGTGTGGCTGAAATGCTCCTCCAGAGCCAGAATGACGTTATAACACTTCTCCCTGCACTGCCGAAGCAGTGGTCGACAGGTCACGCAAACGGTCTCTGCGCCCGCGGAAACTTTGAAGTTACCGAGATGTACTGGGAGAACGGCAGACTTGACAGAGCAACTATCCTCTCCAAGTCGGGCGGCACCTGCACAGTCAGATACGGCGGCACAGTTATAAGCTTCGATACAGAAAAGGGCAAGGAATACAAGCTCAGCGGCGAATTACAGCTTGAAAACGGCGGAGACATCCTCCAGAATCTTGCCATAGGCAAGGACGTTACAGCTTCGGGCGCTGAATCAGGCGATGACGCAGCTCAGGCAGTTGACGGTGACGACAGCACAAAGTGGTGTCACGATGACGGTCTCAGCGGCGAGTGGATACAGGTAGACCTTGGCGCTAATTACGATATCAGGCGCTGGAACGCTAAATTTGCAGGCACACAGGAGAATATAAAGTTCAATCCCCGTGATTTCGTGATACAGGCAAGCTCCGACGGCGAGAGCTGGACGGACATAGCCAATGTATACGGCAATACCAAGAGCTCCTGCGGACGTTATACCAAGGGCGTTTCCGCAAGATATGTAAGACTGGAAATGAAAACATCTACCCAGAATGCCGACGGCGGCGCGAGAGTTTACGAGCTTGAGGTATGGGGTAAGGACGACAAGCCGCCTGTGCCAAAGACTGCATTCAAGAAATACGGCTGCAGCGGCTATAACTTCAAATACGGCGAGATTCGCAAGGACGACAGCGGCAAGACTGCTATCGGCTATATCACCGACGGTTCTTATGTCGTTTTCCGCGGTCTCGACTTTGAGAGCGGAGCAGAGGGCTTCCGCGCAAGTGCGGCAAGCGCTACTGAGGGCGGAACTATCGAGATCCGCATTGACGGAGCAGACGGCGAGCTCATAGGCGAGTGTACTGTTTCGGGCACAGACGCATGGGACGCATATACAGAGACCTCCTGCAAGACCGCACAGTGTACAGGCAAGCACGACGTTTACCTTGTGTTCAAGGGCGGCGACGGATATCTGTTCAACGTTGAGGACTTCGGCTTCTTCGGTATCAAGGGCGATATCAACGGCGACCGCGTGGTGGATATCTTCGACATGGTACGCTACAGAAAGGCGCTCATTGAGGAGATAACTCTCAGCGGACTTGCATATTCCAATGCGGATATGAACGCAGACAATAAAAACAACGTAGCCGATATACTGCTGTTACAGAAGCAGATACTCGGTAAGGCATAAAAAACAAGGGCGCTATGCGCCCTTGTTTTTTATATTATAAGTAAGTAGAAAGTAGTGAGTAGCGAGTAGAAAATACAGCGCCCTCGCCGTTCTGCTTTTGTTATTTGGTAAACTATAGAACGCCGAGGGCGGCGTTCCCTACAATTTCTCGTTATGCATTAAAAAGGACGGCAAAGCCGTCCTTTTTGCATTAGTTATCTCTCATTGACTCCAGTATCTTTTTGCGGAACTCCACCATGTCGAATATATCAACATTTCCGTCGCCGTTAAGGTCGGCGGACTTGGTTTGTGCTTCGTCCAGTGAAGTCATACCCTTGATAAATCTTGACATCATTACAAGGTCAGCCACATTGAGAGCTCCGTCGCCGTTAAGGTCGCCGTTCTTATAAGCTGTCGATGTGTTTATCTCCTCGAACTTTACGCCGTACATATTGGCATAAGCCTCTGCGGTAGAGCCTGCATAGCCGTGGATAACTGTATCAGCCAGTATTTCGCCGTTTCCTGCTACAGGCTCCTGCATAACTGTTCTGTAATAAGAATTACTGCTTACTTCCTGAAGTCCTTTTATCTTGTTCTCAACGATCTCGATGTGCTGTGGAGGGATAGTCCAATAACCTGCACATATCTCGCAATCGGGATCGTAGATATAGATATCCTTCATGTACTTAGCGTTCTTGAATGCGTCAAAGTCTATAACGTGTGAGTAAACGTAAGCATTTTGTATGGTGTTGTTAATGCCGATCATTTCCCAGCTCATCTTGGTAACGCTCTTAGGAACCTGAATGTAGCCGGCGGGACTTAATTTTGCAACGCCTAAAGTACCTTCCTTGATAATTACAGGCTTGTTGGTATTTCCGTTTTCATTTCCTGTGATGCCGACACACCAGCTTCCGAGGTAATCAAGTCCGTTTTCAGACTTTACAGCAGGAACGTCAAGAAATGCATTCGCACCGATATGATTTACGCTGTCGGGAAGTGTTACATCTGTAAGCTTAGTACAATACATGAAAGCAAGATCGCCGATAACGTCAAGATTCTTGGAAAGCTTGATACTGCTGAGCTTATAACAGTCTGCAAAAGCACATTTGCCGATAGTTTCGACGCTGTCGGGGAGCTCAATGCTCTCAACGTTATCAAGGCTGAAGAATGCAAAGCTGTCTATGACCTTTACACCGTCGGGAACGACTATCTTCTTGCCTGCGTATCTTGACGGCACCTTTATGAGCTTTGTCATGTCCTTGCTGTAGAGTATACCGTCAACGGAGGTGAGATAAGGGTTATCCTTATCAACATTGTAGTATGCGACCTTGTCATCAGCAGCATCTTCCTGCTGCACATAGCGCAGAACAGTTGCAGGGATATTTATCTTTTCTGCATTTGCGAACGAACAAATTATCTCTTTTACGGGAGCACCGTCTACCTCGGGAGCTATGGTGATCTCTTTTATTGTATCACCGTTGTTAATGTATACCTTTGCTGTAGCATAGGTATCCATGTACTTCTTGTAGGTAACGCCTGCGTCATCATCGTTTATTATTGTAGGCTTGAGATCGTTTCTGACCTCCAGCGGCTTGAACATTCTTCTGTACTTTACAGCATAGTCCTCGGCTGTAGAGCCTGCTACACCGTGGATAACAGTGTCGATCTTAGTACGTGCGCCTATCTTTATAGGTGCCGAGTGTACAGTGCCCTCAACAGGCTGAGCTATTGCAAAGCTCGAGTTATCCTTCTGTATCTTCTCATCGAGCGCAGCCATTTTCTGAACGTAATCATCGTCGTTGCTGATATCTTCATCAAGCTCGATAAGCTCTGTATTTATTGCTTTTTGTACTGTTTTTGAGCCCGAACTCGATGAAGAAACCGTAGTTCTGCCCAGCTTGTATTCTGTTGGCTGTTCTTCCTTATCGCTCGGAACAAAGGAATCGTCGCGCTCAACATAGTATGCCGGCAGAGCTGTCTTGGAATCTGTTATCTTGCAATTCGTGTCATATATGTATATCGACTTGATGCCGTTTGTGGCAAGACAACGTTCGGGGATAGCGTCGTTGTAGAATTCCACAAAATCAATATCATAATTCTGTCCCAGACCGATAATAAGAGATTCTGTGATATGCTTTACAGAGCTTGGCACATTGATCCATTTCATGCTGTATCTCTCAGAGAAAATTCCGCAGGCTGTACCCACAGTGCCCTTTCTGATATCGCCCTGCAGTATATTCTTGTCCGATCCTACAGCCCAGTTGTCAACATAATGTATGCCGTTATAGTTCTCAACGCAGGCAGTATCCTTGAATACGCCCTCATACATTTCCTCTAAGCTGTCAGGCAGGTCAACGCTTTCCAGCGATGAGCAGCCTGCAAATGCAAAGAAGCCGATAGCCTTGAGCTTCTGTGAGAAGTTTACCTCGGTAAGACCGCTGCAGCCCCAGAAAGCAGAGGGATATATCTTCTCTACATTTGCACCCATAGTTACCTTTTTGAGGTCACGGCAGCAGGCAAGAGCTCCGCGGTCGATACTTACTGTCTCGTCAGGGATAGTAAGCTCGGTCTTGCCGCCTGCGCTGGGGCAAGCCACAAGCTCCTTCATATCCTTGGTATAGATGACTCCGTCAACAGCAGAGAAGTACTTGTTGTCCTCGGGAACAGTAATCTCTTCAATCCCCTCTATTGCAATGTATATCCAGTCAAATACAGCGGTATTCTTGGAAAGATTGATCTTCTTCAGCTTTTTGCAGTTAGTGAAAGGATCATCTGTCAACCCCACGACAGGCAGCTCCTTGTAGGTCTCGGGAACGGTGAATTCCTCGATATCTTCCTTGTCGACCTTGGTTATTACAGCAAAACTGTTGTATACGTAATAGGTTATACCGTCAGCCTCGGAGAGCGAATGAGCGCCGTCAAGGTCGAAATCTTCCGTTTGTATGCTTGCGGTAGCTGTCAGAACAGTTTCTGCGAAAGCAGGTGCGGCTGTGCCTAAAGAACCGCAGATGATAGAAAGAGCAGCGAGTGTTGAGATGATCTTTTTCATAATAACCTCCTATATCATTTTGCCATATGGCAGTTTGATCGTACTATATATTATAACATATATTAATTTTTATGTCAATATTTACAACAGAATAAAGACTCAGGGCTTTGTGTGTGCTGCGGATAAACTAATGATTTTTTTCATGATATAAACCTCCTAATAACCCCTGAGAGTTATATGAACTCGATTTAAGTTCGTATGAACTTCTCGTGTGTAAGGTATTATATCATAAAGAAATAAAAATGTCAAGTTTTAATCAAAAAAATTTTTTACATGATTTTTCCTGTTCTGCGTTGTTTTTATATATTTGGTTAGCTTGTGATAACGATTTTGCTTTTATGATATTTATTTCCGCACGTTCAGTCTGAGCATTGACATATCGCAGTGTGCGTTCATGTATATTAAGTAATATAGGTGAATTTTTCACCGAGATTATTGACTTTTTGCTAATTTGTGATATAATTAAACTGATTAGTAATTCGTGTATGGGATACAGGATATAGAGATGGACAAATTAATAGATTCGATCATGGAAAAGCTTCTCAGCGACGGTTATGTCAGAGAAGATGAGGCGGAGATAGTTCGGTTCGGACTCGAGCTGAACATCATGAAGGTGCTCATATCTTCTGCTATGCTCATTGCTGCCGTCATATTCGGCAGTACTCCTGCGGCGCTTGTTTTTATGGCTGTGTATCCGCCTCTGCGCTCATGCTGCGGCGGCTATCATGCAAAAACGAGGACCGCCTGCTTTATATTGTCCATGGCTGCAATGAGCTCTGTTATTGCGGCTTCTCGTCTTATGCCTGCAAGGGCTTCGCTGTATGCGGCAGCGGCTATGTATGCTGCCGGATTACTGTGCATTATCCTGTTAGCGCCTGTGGAAAGCCGAAACAAGCCCTTTGACGACAAAGAGCGCAGGGTGTTCCGCAGACGTTCCCTTATCGCCGCTGCAATATCTGCGGCAGTGATAGCTGTATTATTCCTTTTTAAGGCACATCGGCTTATGACAGCGGCTGCCATGGCAGTATTCTTTACAGGGATAATGCTTCCGGCAGGCATATTCTCCAACAGGAAAGGAGCATTGAAATGATTTCCATTGCTATATGCGACGATGATAAGGACGTTATCGCGCAGATAAAGGGGCGTATCTCAAAATACAGCACCGACCATTCTGTAGAGTTTGATGTCCACAGCTTCCGCTGCGGCGAAAAGCTCCTTGAGACGGAAATGAACTACGACCTTATCTTTCTTGACATCGAAATGAGCGGTATCGACGGACTCAAGACTGCTCAGGCAATACGTCAGATAGACCGCCGCTCAAGGATAGTCTATGTCACAAACCATTCGGAATTCGCGCTGAGGAGCTATTCAGTACATCCCTTCGACTTTGTGGTAAAGCCCTTTGAGGACGTGAGGATAGACAACGTTCTTGACGAGCTCATGCGCTATCTTGCGGAGAACTCCGAAAAGGACGTGGTGATACAGCTTAAGGGCGAGGACGGACCTCTGCTGCTTACGCTGAAAAATATATATGTCTTTGAATATACGGGAAACCGCCGCATAACGGTATACACAAAATCTGAAACATACCGCATAAGAGGCAGCCTTTCCGATGTTTTTGCACTGATAAACTCAGAGAGCTTCGTTTCTCCCCATAAAAGCTTTATAATAAATATGGAGCACATAGATAAACTCAACAACTTTACACTATACACTACAAACGGCCTTGAAATACCCGTAGCTCAGAAAAAGCTCAAGGAGTTTCAGAACGAATTCAGCCGCTTCATCAAACATTACATAAGACAGGAGTAAGCTATGTTTTTTGCAGCTAATTTTATTTCTTCGGCAGCTCTGTATATCTTTGCGTTCGTCACCTTTGACAAGATATATGAATCCAGAAATCGTTCAACAGTGTTTAAAATAGCATATGCAGTTATTGCGGCTTTGCTGCACGCTGGCGTTAATTCCCTTGCGATACCTGTTTTTAATATTTCCTTTGCATATGTATCACTGCTTGTACTGACGATATTGTTCTACAAGCCTAAATATCTGAATTTCCTGATATACAACGCCATATTCCTTGTTATCATGGTCATAATAGAAATGCTGGCGATGATGATACTGTCGTTTATGATAAACGTACAGCCTCAGGAAGTACAGAACTCGCTGAACCTCTATATTGCAGGCTCTGTGCTGAGCTGGATATTTATGATAGCCATTGCAAAATGCTTCATACTTTATATTTCCGAAGGCGGATTCAGCTCCATAAGGACACAGGAGATCATAATGTTCCTTATCCTTATTATAGGAGAGATAGCAGTCTTCCATTTTATGTGCAAGTTCATAATGAAGACACAGGCAGGCTACGGCATTGTCATTACCCTTTCCATATTCCTTGCGCTGGATCTGTATCTTACATATCTCCTGCGGACTCTCTCAAAGGCGTACAAAACCGAACGAGAGCTGGAGCTGGTATCTCAGCAGTCAGTATTGCAGCTCAAAGCCTATAAGGAGCTCAACGACAAGTATAACGCTTCAAGGCGCGTTATCCACGATGTAAAGAAGCACATCGCCTCTCTTGAAGGGCTTATCAATGCCAACAAGGCAGAGGAGGCAGGACGTTACAAGGGTATGCTCATAGCCGAGCTGGACAAGCTCATGCCGCGGTTTGAGTGTGATGATCCCATTCTCACGGTGGTTATCAATAATAAGCTCGATACTGCTGAATCCATGAACGTTGACTTCCGTGTTGACGCAGAATATACCAACATCGGCTTTATTTCGAGCCTTGACGTTACGGCTATATTCTCAAATCTGCTTGACAACGCCTTTGAGGCCTGCAGCGAGCTCCCCGATGAAAAGCGCCATGTATGGCTGTCCATTACCCGCAGAAACTATTTCGTTTTCATTTATCTCGAAAACAGCTTTGACAAGGTAATGCTCACCGCGCAGAACGAATTCAAAAGCACCAAAAAGGATCACCACGGAATAGGTCTTTCCAATATCCGCAGTGCCTGTGAAAAATATAACGGCAGCTTCAACGCCCACGTTGAGAACGAACTTTTCATCACCGAGCTGCTCATTCCTATCCCCGACGACAAGGAGGGAAAGCAGGCGGAGAAAGTCTCTGAAAAGACAGCGGTATGAGCTTTTCGGAGCGGAATATAAAATAAAACGTTCAACCTGAACAAAAAATTTATTACTGTCAGAAAATTACCGTTAAAGATGAACTATAAGGATAAAAATGCAAATAAACGGCGTTTAGTGCAAAGGTATTGACTTTTTGGGTTTCAGAAATATAATAATATACATAGGCGTCGCCCCAAAGGTGCCTGCACTATCATTATTCAGGAGGTATTTCTACATGAAGGTAACTCGGAATACTGTCAAATCAAAAATAATGAAGACAATCGTTTCAAAATCTGTAAAGGCAGCAGAGCAGAATGCAAATTCCGCTTGCTTATGGTTTTTTAATCAACCAGAGCCCCCCAAGGATCTCAAGAAACTCAGAAAATTTTAACCATCACTTTACATAAAACATCGATCCCCTTTAAAAATTTTCCATCTAATCCTAAATACTTCATTAAATTTTCCTGATAATATAATGCATCTTTACCGTTCAGAAAACGCCATTAAGTCCTATTACTTAATCTGTATCCAACAGTCCATAACACACAGCATTTTCTCAGAAAACTACGCAGTAATTATCTACAATGACAGGCAATGAGAGCGTAGTCACTTTTCGGGCGGCTAACCTTAAAACGCAGGCGAAGGTCATATAAATAAAAAGTGACTGTTACTTAGCTTGTCGGATCCTTTATAAGACTATACCATTCATATCCCTGAACGGAAAAATGTGAGCTGTCGCCCCCCGATAGCATGACATTTTTCCGTCCACCCCCCTTTTTTAACGGTGATTTATCATTGGTATGCCGTTACTTATTCGGAACAAACAATGAACACATAACGCTTTCAGATCTCTCTTAAAAAAACCATCTCTATAAAACACTTGAAAGAAAAACCAAATTTCAGAATTTCCTTTTCAATTGCTTGTTTCGCAGTAAATCATACAGTGATTTTTCATACATCGGGAGTTCCGCTTCAGCTCCCGGCAGAAAAGTTCGTTCCTATGGGACGGGCTTTTTTGTTTTTCGCGGCAATTTACAGTTTAGTCACAGATATATCTTGACTTTTTTGAAAGTAAATGATAAAATATTATCTGTTTAGTACAGTAATAAAGTGGATTTCACCGTTTTATACTTAAGTACTGACGGATATTGGAGGAAAAACATGAAACACTATCTCGAAACCACAGAAAATGTCCTTAAAGAAGTCGAAAGCTCGGCTTCGGGACTTACAGCCGAAGAAGCTGCAAAGCGCCTTGAAAAGGTAGGTCGGAACAAGCTTGACGAAGCTCCAAAGCCTACTTTGCTGGCAAGGTTCATAGAGCAGTTCAAGAACCCGATGATACTTGTACTCCTTGCAGCAGCGGTCATATCCGCAGTTACGGGTATCATCTCTGAGGGAAAGCTTGACGCGGACGTATTCATTATCCTGTTCGTTGTCATCGCAAACGCAGTTCTCGGCGTATATCAGGAAAACAAGGCAGAATCCGCTATCGAAGCATTGCAGGCTATGAGCGCCGCACAGAGCAAGGTATACCGCTCGGGAGAGCTGGTAGTCATACCAAGCTCGGAGCTCGTCCCCGGTGATGTCATAGCTCTTGAAGCAGGCGACAATGTCCCTGCGGACTGCCGTATACTTGAAGCGGCAGCTTTAAAGGCAGAGGAATCCGCCCTCACAGGCGAGAGCGTTCCCTCGGACAAAGAAAGCGGCGTGCTCAGCGGCGAGGAAGTACCTCTCGGCGACAGAAAGAATATGCTCTACATGGGCAGCAGCATCGCTTACGGACGTGCAGAAGCAGTCGTAGTCGCTACAGGCATGAAGGCCGAAATGGGCAAGATTGCAGGCGCTATCGCCAATGCCGACGACGATGAGACTCCTCTTCAGAAGAGCCTCGACCAGCTCAGCAAGATACTCTCTATCGCAGTTCTCGTTATCTGCGTTATCATACTCGGTCTGAACATCGTTCAGATGCTTGTAAGAAACGGCTCTATCACTCTCCCCGGATTCCTTGAATCCTTTATGATAGCTGTCAGCCTTGCGGTTGCGGCTATCCCCGAGGGACTTGCAGCCGTTGTCACAGTCGTTCTCTCTATCGGCGTTACCAATATGTCAAAGCGCGGAGCTATTATCCGCAGACTTACCGCTGTTGAGGCTTTAGGCTGTGCCGAGGTCATCTGCTCCGATAAGACAGGTACTCTTACACAGAACAAGATGACTGTTGTTCACGAAAATACAGATGATAAGGAGCTCCTTGCAAGAGCTATGGCTCTCTGCTGTGACGCACAGCTCAATTCTGACGATACCGTTACAGGTGAGCCTACAGAGGCAGCTCTTGTAGCCTATGCACACAAGTGCGGACTTAAAAAGTACGAAATGGAGGCTGCAACTCCAAGAGTTGCAGAGGCTCCGTTTGATTCACTGAGAAAGATGATGTCCACAGTCCACAAGACTGAAAATGGCTATGTACAGTACACCAAGGGCGCTCCCGACGAGGTGCTGAAAAACTGCACACATATGTTCAAGGAGGGCGGCGTCCGCATAATGACCGAGTCCGACAGGCTTGAGATACTCCGCCGCAACAAGGAAATGGCAGACCAGGCGCTGAGAGTTCTTCTTGCGGCTTACCGCGAGTACGACGAGCTCCCAAGCGATATCTCACCCGAGGGACTTGAACATGACCTTATCTACATCGGTATGACAGGCATGATAGATCCTGTCCGCCCCGAGGTAAAGGACGCTATCGGTCTCTGCCGCACAGCTGGCATACGTCCTGTTATGATAACAGGCGACCACAGGGATACAGCCGTTGCTATCGCCAAGGAGCTTGGTATCCTCGGCGAGGGACAGCAGGCTCTCACAGGCGCGGAGCTCTCTAAGATACCCGATGATGAGTTCAACGCGCACGTTCAGGACTACAGCGTATATGCCCGTGTTCAGCCCGAGCACAAGGTTCGTATCGTAAACGCATGGCGCAAGAAGGGTATGACTACAGCTATGACAGGCGACGGCGTAAACGACGCTCCGTCTATCAAGAGCGCTGATATCGGCGTTGGCATGGGTATCACAGGTACAGACGTTACAAAGAACGTCGCAGATATGGTGCTCACTGACGACAACTTCGCAACTATCGTAGGCGCTGTGGAAGAGGGCAGACGTATCTATGACAATATCCGCAAGGCAATACAGTTCCTGCTTTCCAGCAACCTCAGCGAGGTTCTCTGCATACTTGCAGCAACACTGTTCATCGGCGGCGGCAAGAGCATATTCAGCCCTGTGCACCTGCTCTGGATAAATCTTATCTCAGACTGCTTCCCTGCAATAGCTCTCGGCATGGAGCCTGCTGAACAGGGTATCATGTCACGTAAGCCAAGAAGCAGCAATTCACACATCTTCTCCGACGGTCTCGGAATTAATCTGCTGTGGCAGGGCACAGTTATCGCAGCACTTACCTTTGTTTCATATCTTATCGGTTCGCAGACCTCTCCTGAGGCAGGCACAACAATGGCATTCATCACACTCTGCGTATGCGAAATGCTCCACGCATGGAACATGAGAAGCCTCAAGGGCTCTATCTTCACAATGAAGAGCAGAAACATAGTTCTTATCGGAGCTATCGCCCTTTCGGCAGTTCTGACTATACCCGTTCTCTTTATCCCTGCACTGAGAAATATGTTCTCACTGGTTTCTCTTTCGGGTATGAATTATCTCTGGGCATTCATTGCAGGCGCTTGCATAGTACCTATCGTTGAGATAGTAAAAGCATTTCAGAGAGCTTCTTCAAAGAAGTAAGTGATTAGTAGGGGCGGATATTATCCGCCCGCATATTACATAATTATGTTAAATGACCTTTTTGTAGGGGACGGCGTCCCCGACGTCCCATAATTTCTGTAAAACTATTGGGCTGTCGAGGACGCCAGCCCCTACATTTTTAATTTCGCATTACGCATATTTTTATTCGGGCGAACGTAACTCGCCCCTACAATTACGCATTGAATAAAGAGGTGTTACTATGAGATTAAGACCATACATACCGAGCCACGACTTCGACGCAATAAAAAACTGGGTGACAGACGAAAGAACAAATGCTATGTGGAGCGCGAATCATGCTCCCTAACCTCTTGAAAAGACCGCTTTTGACCAGTTTCTCGCGGATATGTACGAAAAACACGGGGACTGCCCCTTTGTTGCCACAACAGACGACGGAACGATAGTCGGCTTTATATGCTGCAGCGTGAGCTTCAAGACCAATGAAGCTATGCTCGCCTTTGTGATGATAGATCCTGCACAGCGCGGAATGGGCTATGGCAGGGAAATGATACAGCTTGCCACGGAATACTGCATAGATATACTGAAAGCGGACGCGGTACAGCTCAATGTGTTCAGCGTAAATGAAAGGGCGCGGAAGTGCTATGAGAGCGCAGGCTTTGCCGAGAGGATAACCACTCCCGAGGCATTTGCCTTCAGGGACGAAAAATGGGGCAGGACAAATATGCTTTTCAGCCGTTAGATTTTGAGGACGTACAAGGTGCGTCCTTTTTGTTTTATAAGCAGCCGACAGTCAAAGTTCAACAGTGGGATTTTTGCAGTTTTCCTAAAATTATTCCGCACATCAAGGGGATTTTCTGTATTGCATTTTTCCTTGGATTATGATATTATATAAGGTAAGAAGTTGCGCCATGACGTTTCATGGCAAATATATCAACGTACATTTCCCGTGTACGAGTCAGGAGAATAATATGCCAAAAAGACAGGATATTAACAAGATCATGATAATCGGTTCAGGTCCTATCATCATCGGACAGGCTTGCGAATTCGACTACTCAGGTACTCAGGCTTGCAAGGCTCTGCGCAAGCTGGGCTATGAGATAGTTCTCGTAAACTCAAACCCTGCTACTATCATGACAGATCCCGATGTTGCTGATATTACTTACATCGAGCCCCTCAACCTCGAAAGACTTACTCAGATAATCGAAAAGGAACGTCCTGACGCTCTCCTCCCTAACCTCGGCGGTCAGTCCGGTCTTAACCTCTGCTCAGAGCTGGATCAGGCAGGCGTGCTCAAAAAGTACGGCGTGCAGGTAATCGGCGTTCAGGTAGACGCTATCGAGCGCGGTGAGGACCGTATCGAATTCAAGAACGCTATGAGCGCTCTCGGTATCGGTATGCCAAAGAGCGAGGTAGCTTACTCTGTTGACGAGGCTGTAAAGATAGCTGAAAAGCTGAAATATCCTGTAGTTCTCCGTCCTGCCTACACCATGGGCGGCGCAGGCGGCGGAATGGTTTACAATGTAGATGAATTAAAGGTAGTCTGTGCAAGAGGCTTACAGGCTTCTCTCGTAGGACAGGTACTTGTCGAGGAGTGTATCTTCGGCTGGGAAGAGCTGGAGCTCGAGGTTGTCCGCGACGCTGAGAACAACAAGATCACTGTATGCTTCATCGAGAACATCGATCCTATCGGCGTTCACACAGGCGATTCGTTCTGTTCAGCACCTATGCTCACTATCCCTGAGGACGTTCAGAAGACTCTTCAGGAGATGTCATACAAGATAATCGAGTCCATCGAGGTCATCGGCGGCTGTAACTGTCAGTTCGCACGCGATCCCGAGACAGGACGTATCGTTGTTATCGAGATAAACCCAAGAACCTCACGTTCTTCGGCTCTCGCTTCAAAGGCTACAGGCTTCCCGATAGCTCTCGTATCGGCTATGCTTGCCTGCGGTCTTACACTTAAAGACATCGAGTGCGGCAAGTACGGCACTCTTGACAAGTATGTTCCCGATGGTGACTACATCGTTATCAAGTTTGCTCGCTGGGCTTTCGAGAAGTTCAAGGGCGCTGAGGACAAGCTTGGCACACAGATGAGAGCTGTCGGCGAAGTAATGAGCATCGGCAAGACCTATAAGGAAGCTTTCCAGAAGGCTATCCGTTCACTGGAGACAGGAAGATACGGTCTCGGCTTTGCAAAGAACTTCAACAGCATGACCAAGGAAGAGCTCCTTGCACAGCTCCGTTACCCAACAAGCGAGAGACAGTTCGTTATGTATGAAGCTCTCCGCAAGGGCGCTACAATTGATGAGCTCCACGACCTCACAAAGATAAAGAAGTACTTCATCGAGCAGATGAAGGAGCTTGTTGACGAGGAGGAGGCTCTCCTCAAGAACAAGGGCGCTGTTCCTGCAAACGACGTTCTGAAGCAGGCTAAGCTTGACGGCTTCTCAGACCGTTACCTCAGCTCTCTCCTTGAAGTTTCCGAGGAGGAGATAAGAAACGCTCGTATGGCTATCGGCGTAAAGGAAGCGTGGGAGGGCGTTCACGTAAGCGGTACAAAGGACGCTGCTTATTACTACTCCACATATCACCTTGACGAGGACAAGAGCCCTGTAAGCACAGAAAAGCCAAAGATAATGATCCTCGGCGGCGGTCCTAACAGAATCGGTCAGGGTATCGAGTTCGACTACTGCTGCGTTCACGCTGCACTTGCTCTCAAAAAGCTTGGCTTCGAGTCGATAATCGTAAACTGCAACCCTGAGACGGTTTCCACTGACTATGATACATCTGACAAGCTCTATTTCGAGCCTCTTACACTTGAAGATGTACTTGCTATACACGAAAAGGAGAAGCCTGTAGGCGTTATCGCTCAGTTCGGCGGACAGACTCCTCTCAACCTTGCAAACGACCTCAAGAAGTACGGCGTAAATATCCTCGGTACAACTCCCGAGACTATCGACCTTGCTGAGGACAGAGACCACTTCCGCGCTATGATGGACAAGCTCGGTATCCCAATGCCTGAGGCTGGTATGGCTGTAAACGCTGACGAGGCTATCGCTATCGCAAACAAGATAGGCTATCCTGTAATGGTTCGTCCTTCATACGTTCTCGGCGGACGCGGAATGGAGATAGTTCACGACGACGAGATGATGAGAGTTTACATGAATGCGGCTGTAGGCGTAACTCCTGACAGACCTATCCTCATCGACCGTTTCCTCAACCACGCTACAGAGTGCGAGGCTGACGCTATTTCCGACGGCACACACTGCTTCGTTCCATGCGTTATGGAGCATATCGAGCTTGCAGGCGTTCATTCGGGCGACTCCGCTTGTATCCTGCCTTCAAAGAACCTCACAGAGAAGCAGGTAGCTACTATCAAGGAGTACACCAAGAAGATAGCTGTAGAAATGAACGTTTGCGGTCTTATGAATATGCAGTACGCTATCGAGGGCGATACAGTATACGTTCTCGAAGCTAATCCGCGTGCTTCAAGAACAGTTCCGCTGGTATCAAAGGTTTGCGATATCAACATGGTAAAGATAGCTACAGATATCATCACATCTTCCATCACAGGCAGACCTTCTCCTGTTCCTGAGCTCAAGGACAAGCAGATAGGTCACTACGGCGTAAAGGAAGCTGTATTCCCGTTCAATATGTTCCCTGAGGTTGATCCTCTCCTCGGACCTGAGATGCGTTCAACAGGTGAAGTTCTCGGTATCTCACCTTCCTTCGGCGAGGCTTACTACAAGGCTCAGGAGGCTACAAAGAACAAGCTTCCTCTCGAGGGAACAGTTCTCCTCAGCGTATGTGAGAGAGACAAGCCCGAGCTTATAGACATCGCTAAGTCCTTCAACGAGCTCGGCTTCCACATCGTCGCTACAGGCAGAAGCTATGAGATGATAAAGGAAGCAGGTATCCCATGCGACAAGATATTCAAGATCTACGAGGGACGTCCGAATATCGCTGACGAGATAGCAAACGGCGAGATACAGATGATAATCAATACTCCCGCAGGCAAGACCAGCGTTCACGACGACAGCTATATCCGTAAGGCTGCAATCAAGCACAGAGTTCCTTACATGACAACAATGGCTGCTGCAAAGGCAAGTGCAGAGGGTATCAAGGCTATCAAGAACAATACTCACCTCGGAGTAAAGTCGCTTCAGGCACATCACGCTGATATCAAGTAATAATTATAAGATCCGCTTCAAACGAAGCGGATTTTTTTATGTGTATTACAAGGGCGGATATTATCCGCCCGTTTTTTGTATCCGATACTTATGAGGTCGGCGGAACTCCCAACAGGAGCCGCGCCCCTCTGTCCTTCGGACATCTCCCCACACTGTGGGGAGTCACCGCCCCTACAGCTAACGGCTGACGGCTCGATTGGTAGGATAACTTTAGTTTAAAGAAGTGACATATGTCATTTTTTTAGTGACAAATGTCATTCAGAAAGTGACAAATGACACCTTTTCAGGCTCCGATGAACGTGATATAATCAGTACATAGTCAAGAACAAAACGAGTAAGACGTCAAACTTGTTTTAATAAAAACAGAAAAACTGATATTATTTATTTTTTAGGAGGTTGTCAGATATGAAAAATTTATCGAAAAAAGTATTAAGTATACTTTCTACTGCCGTATTGTTCTGCGGCGCCAGTGCTATCCCTGCAAGTGCAGCAGAGACAGATGAACCAACAACAGCAGCTTATACTCAGATAACAAGGGAAAAAGGCCTTATAAAGGATTTTGAGCTGGCGAAGGAGAATGATATCGCAAATGAGCTTGAGTTTGAAATGGCAATCAAGGGAAACGAACTCACACCTATCGTTACTACAACTACTGCTCCCGTAAAGGAAATTGTGACTTTGCAAACTCTTCCTTCGGATGTATTCAAACCACAAAAGACAGGGCTTACAGGTTTAAGACCGCTCAGAACTACAACTACAACAACGACTACGACTACGACTACAACAACCACTACCCAGACAGCAACGTGCAAGCTCTCATATCATCTTAATACTACAAGCGGTCAGCTGAACAGCAGCGTCAGCCAGATCGATATGAAGCTTATCAAGAATTCCGATTGCTCGATACCGGAAGGCTATAGCGTCATATATCAGTGGTACAAGGACGGCGGAGCTATCAGCGGAGCTTCATCTGATAGTCATCCTGCAACAAGAGCAGGCAGCTATCACTGTGTAATAAAAGCATTTCGCCTTGCCAGAGGCGGACTTGTTCTTGCAGATTCATTCACAACAGAAAAATGCGTTGTAACAGAAAAGTTTGAAATAAAGACACAGCCCAAGAGCGGTTATATCTACAAGAGCGGCGATACCTATCCGCTTTCTGTTGAGGTTGAGGGCGGCACAGCGCCATATAAGTATGAGTGGACAAAGAACGGTACTGTAGTAGGCAGGAATCAGACCTATAAAGCTACATCGGGCGGCACATACAGATGCAAGATAACCGACAGCAAGGGCAGTACCTTAACAAGCAATTATGCTTATGTTACCGAGAACTTCCTCAGAATAACAAGACAGCCCAAGGACGTTGTTATTTGCGATGAGAACGGCAGATATATCTCCGTAGGCGTAAGCGGCGGCAAGGCACCTTATTCATATAAGTGGTATTCGGGCAATACAGTTATCGGAACAACTTCATCTGTCAAGGTAACCAATCCCGGCACATATTACTGCGTTATCACAGATTCACTCAATTCCAGGGTAACAACCAATAAAGTCAAGGCAACTATCAATTTCTACAGCCTCAAGCAGGGACTTCCCAAGACATACAACATCGAAAACACAAGAACTGTAAAGGATTTCACAGTATCAGTACAGGGCGGTACAGGCTATTACCAGTATGTATGGCAGGTAGCAGATATCAACAGCAACGCATGGACTGAGTTCTACAAAAGCGATATAACAACATCAACATCAAATACAAGAACTATCTACCTCAATGCATACAACAAGAAGTATCAGTGCATAATCCGCAGCATGGACGGCAATACTATCGCATCATCAGTAAGAAGCGGCGTTATGAATGTAACAAGACCTCTTAAGGTTACAGAGGTGAAGCAGTATAAAGAAAACGGATATTACTATGTTGACTTTAAGGTAGAGGGCGGATATGGCAGCTACAGCACAACAGGCGTTTATTCATATCTTGGCTCAAATGTTTACAGAACAAGGGCAAAGATAGTAGATTACTATACAGGCAGCGGCAGCACATATGAATCCGGTCCCGGCTGGTATGTAAGAACATTCTACGATTATTATGTACAGAATGCTTCTATTGTTTTCCAGGTAACTGATGCAGCAGGAAATACAGTAAATAAGAGCGAAAAACGTCAGGTCGGCAGCTACAGTGTTAAGACAGATCAGGACGTATGGGCTAATTTCTGATAAAGAAAATTTGTAATAATTCTTATTAAGGGTTCAATGAGATAAACGAAGCCTCCGCAATAGCGGAGGCTTTGTGCTGTATACGGATAATACGCAAAAAGGACGCCCAATGAGCGTCCCTGCACTAATTACTTCTTCTCGTTCTGTGCCTTGAGAAGGTCTCTTATCTCAGTGAGAAGAACCTCTTCCTTTGGAGGCTCAGCAGGCTTTTCCTCTGCCTTCTTCTTGCCGATAGACATTACCTTGTTTACTGCCTTGACCATGAGGAAAATGCAGAATGCCATGATGAGGAAGTTGATGATAGCTGTGATAAAGTGTCCCCAGTTAAGGTACTGACCTGTATCGCCAAGCTTTATTCTTCCTGCTACCTCTGCGCCGCCGATACAAGCGATGAGAGGATTGATGAAGTCCTCAGTGAGGGCTGTAACAATGTTTCCGAATGCGGCACCGATGATAACACCGACAGCCATATCCATTACGTTGCCTTTGAGTGCGAATTCCTTGAATTCCTGTAAAAACTTCTTCATTTTTTACAACATCTCCTTGATAGATATAAAATAAAATTTATTTAATTTCCGGCAAGCCGGGAATTTCCGCTAAGTTAGTCTTTTTAGCCTTCATTTCTTCGGGAAGTTCTATAGCGTCTATTTCGTCGTTATAGGTCTTGGCTTTCTTTGGCATAGCCTCTACAGCGCGGTCAGGCTGAGCCATAAGCGATTCCTGGCGTGTGACCGAGTTCATTTCAAGGTCTGCGGCGTTGGCCTGTTTGGTTCCGCCCATGAGGTTCCATGATTTGCTGTCCTCTTTAGCGCGGAGCTGATTTGCGTCGACGTTTTTGGTTCCGCCCATATAGTTGAGGTGGAGGGAATCCTGCTTTGCTCTCAGTTCGTCGGCGTTTGCAGTACCTGCAGAGCGCATGAAATACTTGCTGTACTTGTCAGACTCGTTCTTTTTGAGGTCTCTTGCGTCAACAAGGGGAGTATCGCTCATATACGCCTGATTCTTCTTCTCAAAGCGTTTCATGCCCTCTATCTCGTTGCCGCGCTTTCCGAAGAAATCGTCTGCTGAGTCCATTTCGGCGTGTTCTGTAGCCTTGCCGCCGTCGAAAAACTCCCAGAAATCGTCGGGGACTTCGACCTTTTCCTTGTCCTCAACGGGAGGAGCAACGGGCTCTGGCTCAGGCTGTTCCATAGGAGGCTGAGCATACATCATAGGCTGACCGTAAACGGGCATACCGTTCTGGTCATAGCCGATTATCTGAGGCTGACCGTACATCATGGGCTGACCATAAATGGGCATACCGTTCTGGTCATAGCCGATTATCTGAGGCTGAGCATACATCACAGGCTGACCGTAGACGGGGTTGCCGCTCTGGTCATAGCCGATGAGCTGAGGCTGACCGTACATCATGGGCTGACCGTAAACGGGCATACCGTTCATCTGAGCGCCGCCCTGCGGTGGGACGCCCTGTACAGCACCCTGCGGAGCAGGTATTCCTGCCATAGCTCCGCCCTGAGGTGGGATACCCTGCATAGCGCCCTGAGGAGCAGGTATTCCTGCCATAGCTCCGCCCTGAGGTGGGATACCCTGCATAGCGCCTTGTGGGGCAGGTATTCCTGCCATAGCTCCGCCCTGAGGTGGGATACCCTGCATAGCGCTCTGTGGGGCAGGTATTCCTGCCATGGCTCCCTGCGGAGGAAGCCCCTGCATCATGCCCTGAGGCGGTATTCCTGCCATTCCACCCTGTGGACGGAAGCCTGCATTCTGCATCTGTGCCTGTCTTACAGCCTTTGTTTGTTCGGGGAGTGTGACTCTTCCAGTGTCAAGGTGAGGTATAAATGGCTCGTCAATACTGCTGAAATCAAATTCCTCGTCGGAATCGTTCAGTTCGGCTGCTGTATATAAGTCGGAGGACGAATCTCTCGAAGGTTTATCGCTGATAGTGAAGGTGCCGCTGCCGAGGGTAAAACCACCGTTTGCAGAATCTTCTTCAGAATGATAGCCGCCCATATCGACCTGTTCAATATTAATATCCTGCGGATTTTCAAGGTTGACGCCGCATTTCACGCAGAACCTGAAACCCGCTTCGTTTGATGTTCCGCACTGTGGACATTTCATAAACATCACTCCTTATAGCGAAAATACAGAAAAAACACAGAGCCATCATAGCTTGGAGCGGTGGTTTGTAAAGCCGCTCATATACGGCTCTGCCTATACTTTCACAAATATATTATAGCATTAATTTAATTCATTTTCAAGCGTTTTTAAGGGCTTCATAAAAGATTGTGCAATACGGTGATGAACATGGGTGGTTTTTTGTATACATTAACGTTATATGCAGAATGTATGGGAAATCTGTCCCTTTACGGGAGATAATACAGGTGCGGACCTTGTCGAAAAAGCACAGTTTTTCTGCCATATATTTGAGCATATACCGCAATTTTACAAATATAACTCAGAAAGGCTGTTTTTTTGCCGCGAAATATGATATAATGTTCGTTGTACGAACATTGTATCATGATTTAATTGTCCCGATATTCGTAAAAGAGAGATATAGAAAGAACAAAAGCTGCGGGAGCTTTATGGACTCCCAGAAAGAGCTGCAAACGGCAGCAGAATGGAGAGACGTATGTCTAAAAATAAAAAGATAAGCAAGGAAAAAAGCATAAGACGTGCCAAGACTATGACAGAAATAGTCATAAGCCTTGTTCTTGTCGGAGCAGGCGGCTTTTTTGTCAGAAATGCACTGAAGGAAGCCAAGGAGGTACAGACCTCCCCTTATTTCGACGATAAGGATATAGAGGCAACGGATAACGAGAGCACTACTGCTCCCGATCCTAACCAGATAATATTTGAATCAAAGTCAGTTGATACCAAGGACAAGTTCCGCGGAGACCTTATCCTTGTAAACGAGGATCACGAGTACTACAGCGGCGACGAGGATCTTGTCAGCATTATAGAGATGAATGAGGAGAACTCCTATACCTGTTTCTCGGCAGTAGACTCTACCTATACCATACTCCGTCAGGTCTATGAGCCAATGGCGCGTATGATACAGGATTTCTCTGACCAGTACAACAACGACAAGCTCATAATCTACGGCTCATACCGTACCAAGGAGTTCCAGCAGCAGCTCTATGACGATGATATTGCCCAGTCCGAGGACGGAAAGTCTACAAAGGTGGCAAAGCCTGGCTTCAGCGAGCATGAATCGGGACTTGCTTTCGACTTCACAGAGGCTGATAACTACGATTACGACGGCACAGGCGATTATGCGTGGCTCAATGCGAACTGCTATAAATACGGCTTTATCGTCCGTTATAAAAAGGCTAAGGAGAAGATAACCAAGATAGAGGACGAGCCGTGGCATTTCCGCTATGTAGGCGTTCCTCATGCCTATTATATGGACTCCAACGACCTTTGTCTTGAGGAGTACATCGACCTTATACGCAATCACCCGTATGACGGCGAGCACCTTGAATTCAAGGACGACAAGGACGTGGAATACGAGGTATACTTCGTTAAGTCCGACGACGGCGCGGAAAAGACAACAGTTCCTGTGCCAAACGGCTTAAGATACGAGATATCGGGAAATAACGTTGACGGCTTTATTGTTACGGTATACAAGAACAAGAAGCCACTTGTTGAGGAAGTAGCTACCAAGTCCTTTGAGGACGTGTCCGTGACAAATACAGAGAACGAGACCGACAGCGAAGAGACCACTGACGAAACAGAAGAATAACATGACGGGCGTGACTTATGTCACGCCCGTTTATAATTTACATTGTAGGGGCGGATATTATCCGCCCGTTAGGGGACGCCTTCTCTTACAAGGCGACACTAATCGTGTCCGGCACCCTCTGTCCTTCGGACATCTCCCTACACTGTAGGGAGTCACCCTCTCAAAAAACAGTCCACCGGACTGTTTTTTGATTCACCCCTTGCGAGGCGCCTTCGATTTTTGGGTTCTGCCCAAACCCGCCAGAGGCTCTGCCTCTGGACACCGCCTAAGGAACACGTCCCTTAGGAATCCCGTTCATACTTTCAGCAAGTAAATTTCTCCCTGATATTTCTACTCACTAATCACTAATCACTAAAAACAGCCTTAGAGTTTGTCTCTAAGGCTGTTTTGTCAGTTCTTCTTATTCTTTTTGTCCTTGCTCTTGCTGTCCTTTTTGTCTCTGTCGTCGTTGAAGCTGTCAACGGTGTTCAGATACAGTGCAGGATCAAGGCATATACCCTCGTGGCGTACCTCAAAGTGACAGTGCGAGCCGTCGGAGTTACCTGTGTTTCCGACCTCTCCGATAAGCTGACCGCGTGCAACGAACTGTCCCTCAGTTACCAGAACAGCGCTCATATGACCGTATACCGTCTGATAGCCGTCGGTATGACCTATCTGTACGAAGTAGCCGTAGCCGCCTGTGTTCCAGCCTGCGGAAACTACCTCGCCGTCGGCTGCCGCATATATCTCGGTGCCTGTGCTTGCGGCGATATCCATACCCTTGTGGTTTCTTTCGCCGCCGAAGATATCGCTTACCCAGCCGCCGTCAACAGGCCAGCCGAATTCGCCCGAGCCCGTAAGAACGGTGCTTGAGCTGTCAGGTCTTGCGGCGTAAATGCCTATTCCTATTTTTTCGACAACAGGCTCACGGGTTATCTTTGTGCTTATGGTCTTGCGCGAGTACTCCTTGCCGTCGATGTATGTTACCTCGATGTGGCTTGTCTTTTCGCCGCGTCTGCCCTTTACAAGGATATCCCTTACACCTTCGTTGAGGGAGCTGGTTTCGACCTCGATAGTCTCATAATCGAGGAAGGATATAGGATCTATCTCACGGACGTACTGTATAGGCAGATAGCTCTCGGTCTCGACAACGTTTACAAAAGTGCCCTTGCGGCAGTTGTTCTTGATATCGGGATTGAGCTCTATGAGCTTGTCGTAATCCATGTTGTATTTCTGGGCTATAGTAGCTGCTGTATCACCGTTTTTCGCAATGTAAACGGCTTTTTTCTCCTTTGAGGAGGTCAGCAGGTCGATTGCTTCCTGTTTTTCCATGACGCTGTCCGCAAGGTAGATACCGTGAGAGTACTCGATACTGTTCTTGTACTCGATGTTCTTGACTATGCCGTCTATGCGGAAGTTGAGTATCCTCTCGTTAAGGGCGTCCTGTATAGGCTCCTTATCCTTGACAGCGCCGATGAATTTGCCGTCGATATAGATGCCGTAGGCTTCTGTAAGGGCGTGGTCTGAGGCTTCAAGCATTTCGTTGGCAAGCTGAGCCGAGGAGACTATAGTGTCGTTTTCATTTATGATTTTCAGCGAATACTTAGCCGAAAGGTCAATGGGCTCGTCGCTGTCGTGGTATGCGATTCTTTGCTGGACTTCGCGCTCGGCTTCCTCAAAGTCAGCCTCTGCGGTTATCATACCTATCTCTCTGCCGTTGTACTCAACGCTCAGACCGTATTCAAGTCCCGAGCCGTAGCGGATAATGCCCACAAGGAACACTATTGAAAGAGTTGGCAGGATATAGTTGAAGGCGGTGTAGAAAACTCCGTCCTCGCCGAAAAGATATGAGCACCAGAACTCAAAAAGAGCCTTTTTGTACTCCTCTGCGCCTTCTTTTTTGGCTTTGTTGACCTTTCTGGTCATGTCCTTGTTTATATTGAAGCGCTCGCGGAAGGGCGCTGTAAGCTCCTTTAAAACCCAGAGGAAGAATTTCAGTATAGAAACGCCAAGGCTGAGAAGCTCGGAAAGAATGAACTTAACGCTTTTCAGCAGTCCTGTGAAAACAGCCGTGATAGTTTTTGCGGCAAAGCGTCCGAATTTTTCAAAAAAGCCCGAATTACTGCGTGAATATGACTTCTGTGGTTCGCCGTAGCGCCTGTAGAATTCCTCGCGGCTTTTTCTGTCCATTGCACCGTCTCCTTTCTTCCTTTTTACGTAAGCAAATTATATTATAACACATTTTATTTGAAATATCAAGAAATATGCTAAAAAAGAGTAATCCTACAAAACATATCGGAAAAGTTTCTGCATTTCTATTGACAGGGCAAAAGGGGTATGATATAATGTAAATGTTGAAAAAAACAATGTTTTTCATTTGAAAGGAGATATAAATATGGACCTTATACCCAGCTTTTCCGTTGACCACACTAAGATAATCCCCGGTATCTATGTCAGCAGAGTAGATACTCTTGGAGATAATATGATAACTACTTATGACGTGAGAGTCACAAGACCAAATATTGAGCCTCCCGTTGATGTGGCTGCAATGCATACTCTGGAGCACCTTATCGCTACATACCTGAGAAACGACGATGAATGGAAGGATCAGGTAATATACTGGGGACCAATGGGCTGCCTGACTGGTTTTTATCTTATTCTTAAAGGCAATCACAAGCCAAGTGAGGTATGCGGACTGCTCATCAAGGCGTTCAGATCAGTCGAGGACGCAGAAGATGTTCCCGGTTCATCAGCAGTAAACTGCGGCAATTACCTTATGCATAATCTTGTATTTGCTAAATGGTATGCACGCAAATTCGCTGATTACCTGACCGAGAATGCAAACGATCCCAAGATATTCGAGTATCCCAAGTCCGAAAGACTTGTTACCGACGACGGACGTAATTTCTATGATTCGTAATAAGTAAAATAACGCCCCGAGGTGATATTGCTTCGGGGTGATTTTTTATGTATATGGTTGGAAACTGCTGCTTTCATTATTCGCTCTTTTCAAACAGTCTTTTTATATCCTCGGGCAGTTCTGAGGTAACGTTGATAAGTTCACCTGTCAGCGGCTCGCGGAAGCTTAGCTGACCGCAGTGGAGCGCCTGTCTCGGTATATCGTCACGGAGTCCGCCGTAGAGGTCGTCGCCTGCGAGGGGCGCTCCGATATGAGCGAAATGTACCCTTATCTGGTGGGTGCGGCCTGTTTCGAGGTGTATCTCCGCAAGGGAGTACCTCTCGTTCATCATCAGCCGCTTGTAATGGGTAACGGCTCGCTGTCCGTCCTCGCGGACGCAGCGCAGAATTATGGACTCGCGCTCTCTGGCTATGGGAGCGTCTATAGTGCCGCTCTCGGGGATAGCTCCGTGTACAGCGGCGTAGTAGACCTTCTCGCAGCAGCCCTGCAAAAGCTTTGCTGCGTGGGCGTCCTTGGCGATAATGCAGAGACCCGAGGTGTCGCGGTCGAGCCTGTTCACCGAGCGGAATGTGAGCTCGGGATAGAGAGAAGCGAAGTAATTCCCGAGAGTGTCGCCCTGATGACGAATGGACGGGTGTACGGGCATACCGCTGGGCTTGTTGAACACCACAAGGCTGTCGTTTTCATAGGCTATCGGCACATTAAGGCTAGGATTCGGCTCTAAGAAGCTGTCGTCCTCCAGATTCAGGACTATTACCTCGCCTTTTTGAACCATATCTATGCTGCGGACAAGCTGACCGTTTCGGGTAATGCCGCCCTCCTGCCGTTTAAGCTTTGTCAGCAGCCGCCTTGATACGCCTTTTTTTGCCAAAAGGAATTTTTCCAGAGTTATGGGACTTTCGGCGTCTACCGTAAGCTCTATCTGTTTCAAGGTATTCGTCCTCCTTGATAAAAATGTCGATACTGAGTGAAAAAGCGGTCATCAGCTTTGTAAGTGCGTATGGAAGTCCTGCAATTGTCAGCATTTGGGGCAGATACACCGCCCAGAGCCGCAGTAATACGCTTTTTCTACCGCGCATGAAGCCTACCGAGAATATCATAGCCCTAAAAGCTGTCATCTTCGGGAATCGCACTAAAATGTAAGGCACAGCGGCAAAGCTGAGCTTCAGCGAAAGCCATAACATGACCGATACTCCTGTGAGAAACAGGGCGTTTGCCGCAAGAAAAGCCTCCTGAGGGCTCAGCTTTTCGCCTGTTAGTCCGTATGCGGCAGTTCCGAAGAACACCGCAGGAGCAAGTGCAAGAAGTCCCACGGCTTTTGTCCACAGCGCCGCGGATATACTGCGCTTGAAGGTGCATTTTCTCAGCAGTATCCGCGAAAAGGCTTCACAGCGCTTTTGCGGCAGCTCCGAGGTCATTCCGTAAAGGCGGTACGCCGCCGCATACATAAGGGGAGCTGTAGTCAGCAGCCGCAGAAGCGTGCTCGCCGCTGTTACTCCCAGCTGTACGGGGCTGCTGCCGCCGAAGAGCCGTATAGGCTCGATATTGCCGAAATACAGCAGCATACTGTATACCGCCGCCTCTGCGAAGCGGAAGAAGAGCTCCGCGCCGAGAGGGAGAATGCATATCATCATAGTCCGTGCCCGTCTGCCTTTGAGCAAGCCCCATGAAAAGCGGATAAGCTCCCGAATTTTCATATCTGCGCCTCCGAAAAATGGTTTTGCAGATATTATTGGCGGACTTTGGACGATTATTCATTGATTTGCGGACGATATTATGGATTTTTTGCGTGTAGGGGGCGATGCCCACATCGCCCCGTTAGTATTATCTGTGTTTTATCGGGCTGATGTGGGCATCAGCCCCTACAGATTTATCAATACTCGTCGTCGGCTTCGTCAAGCTTCTCGTAGGGGCAGTAGCCCAGTATCTCGAATGCCTGTGAATTCAGCCACATCTGAGCTGTTACCATGAGCTCGAAGCCCATGCCGAAGTCGCAGCTGAGCGTTTTCGGATCGTACTTGGGCAGTCCGAAGCAGCTGAGCATATTTGAAATGATACCGCCGTGAGTGATGACTGCGCAGTGGGTGAGCCCCGACTCCATCATGTCCATGATTATGGCATGGAGCGCTTTATAGCAGCGGGCGGTCATTTCCTCAAGACTTTCGCCGTTCGGGGGACGGTTGTCCTTGCCGCCGCGGAGCCACTTGTTGTAGTCCTCGCGCTTTGCAAGCTCGTCAATGCTCTTGTTCTCGAAATCGCCGAAATTCAGCTCTCTCAGGTCGTCCACAGGGACTACCTCAGTGTAGGGAAAGAGTATATCGGCGGTCTCGGTACATCGTTTGAGGGGCGAGGTGTATACCCTGTGAACGGTGGGGTAGTCAAATTCGTCCATTTTTGCAGCTAAGTCAGCTGCGCCCTTATTTGACAGGGGCACATCAGTCCTGCCGATGTAAACACCCTTTTCGTTTGCCTCCGTCATGCCGTGACGGAGAATACTTATCCTGTAACCTTTCATGACTTCTCCTTTGCGTTGAATATATCGGCAATCATACCGATAGGATAATATGCACAAAAATACTGCTCGTTTTTTTAACTGTTAGTAAAATTCACGAAAAATACTACAAATTTCCACAAATAGTTTCACGTTTTTGTGTATTTACAAATAATACATTTTGTATTATAATAATAGTAACAGATTTTAAAATAATCTTTTAGGAGGAATTTCAATGAACTCGGATTTCGCAAGAATAATAACACTGCAGCGTAAGGAAAGACACATCAGTCAGAAGCAGGCTGCTACAGATCTGGGCATATCTCAGGCACTGCTCTCTCACTATGAAAAGGGTATCAGAGAATGTGGTCTGAATTTCCTTGTTAAGATCGCTGATTACTATAATGTTTCCTGTGACTATCTCCTTGGAAGAACTCCCGAGCCCGAGGGCAAGACTATCACTATCGAGGATATCCCTGATGACGACGGAAACAACAGCATGAAGATGCCTTCTCCCGAAATCATCAACTTCAACAGACGTATCATCAACAACTCTATCAGTCTGCTCTTCAGCCTTGCGCAGAAGGCTAACAGCATTACTCTTATCAAAGAGGTTTCGTCATATCTTATGCTGTCTGTTTACAAGCTTTTCCGTATCGTTTACAACGCAAATCCTCATAACGACCAGAAGCTTTTCCGCATACCCAAGGTCATCGCAAACGACAGTGCAAATGCTATCGTATCCATGAGTGAAGCCAACATCAAAGCCGCATCCAGCGGAATCGCCCTTGACGGCAACGACTGCGTTGATAATTTCGATACCCTCTATGTTACTACTGCGACCTTGCAGAAGGACTACGCCCAGTACTCGTCATCGCTCCTTAACCTTATCAAGCGCAGTGAGGAAAGTATCTCGCGCACCCGTGCAAAGTACAGAAGCGATATCAAGTGACCGCCTGTCCGCAAGGACTGTTATACTATTATATCACGTTTGCAGGCAGTTGAAAAGTCCTTTTTTGATATTTGATATACCGTTTTCCATTGATATTTATCTGAAAAGGCGATATAATGCGTGATATTTTGAAGCTTCACAACAGTTTTTTTCTGCTCATCGCCTAAATATTCGGCGTTTTTGGAGAATTTGGACCTATCCCCTTGACATCATGGCTCTGCTGTGTTACAATTTACAGTAGTAAACCGATGAAGAAGTGTAAGTAGCTCTTGTGTGAGCATTTCAGAGAGCCTGCGGCGGGTGTGAGCAGGTATGCGAAACAGGTGTGAATGGGCTTCCGAGGGCGAGCCGAAGAGGGGGAAAGGCTCCTTGTGTAGGTAAGACGCAGAGGTCTGCGTTAACAAAACCTTTGTATTTACGTACAAACTGAGAGGACGCAAAAGCGTCAAGCAGGGTGGCACCGCAGAAGTATACAGCTTCTGTCCCAGCATTTTGCAGGGACAGAAGCTTTTTTATGTCCCGATATATACGCCGATAAATATTTTTATTTCAGAAAAGGAGATATTATTATGTCAATGTCAGATGAAAAGATCCCTTACAAAATTTATCTTGAGGAGAACGAGCTTCCTAAGCAGTGGTACAATGTACGCGCTGATATGAAGAAGAAGCCTGCTCCCCTTCTTAATCCTGCTACAGGCAAGCCCTGTACATTAGAGGACCTCAGCCACGTTTTCTGCGAGGAGCTGGCTAAGCAGGAGCTTGACGAGGATACACCTTATATCGACATTCCTAAGGAGATACAGGACTTCTACAAGATGTTCCGTCCGTCTCCTCTCGTAAGAGCTTACTTCCTTGAGAAGAAGCTTGGCACACCTGCTAAGATCTACTACAAGTTCGAGGGCAACAACACCAGCGGAAGCCACAAGCTCAACTCCGCTATCGCTCAGGCTTACTACGCTAAGAAGCAGGGACTCAAGGGCGTTACTACAGAGACAGGCGCTGGTCAGTGGGGTACAGCTCTTTCAATGGCTTGCTCATACTTCGACCTCGACTGCAACGTATACATGGTTAAGGTAAGCTTCGAGCAGAAGCCTTTCCGTCGCGAGGTTATGCGTACATACGGCGCAAACGTAACTCCTTCTCCTTCAAACACAACTGAGGTAGGAAGAAAGATCCTTGAGGAATTCCCCGGCACAGGCGGAAGCCTTGGCTGCGCTATTTCCGAGGCTGTTGAGGCTGCTACAACAAAAGAAGGCTACCGTTACGTTCTCGGAAGCGTTCTTGCACAGGTACTCCTCCACCAGTCTATCATCGGTCTTGAAGCAAAAGCTGCTATGGACAAGTACAACATCAAGCCTGACATCATCATCGGCTGTGCAGGCGGCGGTTCCAACCTTGGCGGACTTATCTCACCATTCATGGGCGAAAAGCTCCGCGGCGAAGCTGATTACCGCTTCATCGCTGTTGAGCCTGCTTCATGCCCAAGCCTTACAAGAGGTACATACGCTTACGACTTCTGCGACACAGGTAAGGTTTGCCCTCTCCAGAAGATGTATACACTGGGCAGCGGCTTTATGCCTTCACCAAACCACGCAGGCGGTCTCCGTTACCACGGCATGAGCGCTACACTTTCAGAGCTCTACGATCAGGGACTCATGGAGGCTACTTCCGTTGAGCAGACAGCTGTATTCGAGGCTGCTGAGATGTTCGCAAGAGTTGAGGGTATCCTTCCTGCTCCTGAGAGCAGCCACGCTATCCGCGTTGCTATCGACGAGGCTCTCAAGTGCAAGGAGACAGGCGAGGAGAAGACTATCCTCTTTGGTCTTACAGGTACAGGCTACTTTGATATGTACGCTTACGGCGCATACAACGACGGCAAGATGAGCGACTATATCCCTACAGACGAGGAAATTGCAAAGTCAATTGCAAATCTTCCTAAGATCGAGGGCTGATATTGAAAAAAGGACTTCCGCAGGGAAGTCCTTTTTTAGCCGTTAGCCGTTAACCTGTAGGGGGGCGATGCCTACATCGCCCCGTGAGTTGCGAATCAATATGACGGGCTGATGTGGGCATCAGCCCCTACAAAAAAAGCTCCGCAAACGCGGAGCTTTTTGCGATTATTATTCAACTGCAAAAAATTCGACTAATTTAAGGTCGATATTCTTTTCTTTAAGGAAGTTTTCCAGCTGTGTGCGAGTTTTTTCGGAATCAGCGTACTTTACAAGAACAGTCTTGTTTTTTAAGTCTGCTTCTTCATCTGTAGGATCAATGCTTGCATTGATATTGTTTTCGAGAATATAGCAGTACAGCAGGGCTCTTATCTTGTTGAGCTCTGTGTCGCTGTCTATTTTGTAGGGGATAGACTTTATAAGGCTGCTGTCGATGTCGGAAGACTTCAAAAACGCACCATACCGTGCAGCATAGCTTGTATCAGCGGTATTTACCTGTATAAATACATACTTATCCGCAAACTGCTCGGGCATTTTGTCCCTTGGGATAACCGAATAGTCTATCTTTTCGGCGGTAAAGAAGTCAGATAGCTGCTGTCTTATTATTTCAAGATCTGATGTGTCAGCTGCCGTTATGCTGAATTTCTCGCCGTCCTTGACTTCCATATATCGCAAGCCGTCAGAGCCGTCTGCTATATAGACAATGTCATTTCCTGCGATTTTAAAGCGGTTGGTGACAGTTTTTCCTTCGCCCTCGTTTTTCTCGGTAAGGATAACAGTATCTCCCGATATTTTCCATGTTCCTCCGCCGAGATAGCTGCTCAGAACTCCCGGAGAATATAAAAATGTACCGTCTTCATTGAATTCGATATTGCAGTATCCGCCGAAGCCTTCTTTTTCATAATAAAACTTCTTTCCTGCCAGTGAAGCGCTGCCAGCCTTTTTGAATGTGACCGATAAAACTCCCTTGGTATTCTTGTCGGTCTTGGTGATGACGAGAGTTCCGAGGTCTACGGTCTTGCCGTTTTCCTCGCCTGTTACCTTTACCTCGGCTTTATAGTCGTCGGAGAGTTTTCCGTTCTCTGGAGCAAAGCATACCTCGCCGCTTCTGCCTACAGTGTAGGACTTGCCCACCTCGTCGACAGAGCCTAAACCGCCGCCTTTATAGTTGAATATTCTGAATTTGCCGTTTTCAGTGCTGACAGTAACAGGATATTTTGGCGACTCAAACTTGAACCACACGCCCATTCCGTTAAGGGAGCTGCTTGCCTGATCGTAGCTGCTCACCATAGTCTCGTCGGCTTTCATTTCAACATATTCCGAGCCGTATTCGGGGATAGTGGTATTGATCTTTACCTTAGTTTCGTCGCTTTCCGCGATATCTGTGCGCTTGAAGCGGATAACGCCGTATTCGTAGACTATCTCGCCTATCTTTTCCTTTGGCTCTGTTTTGATTTGTACAAAGCTGCCTAAATCTTTATAAGCAGCCTTGTATACGCAAAGCTTGCCGTTTTCTACAGCCAAGGTCATGTCATCATTAAAATAATCAGAACAGAAATAGAACTCGGTATCTTCCGATGTGTCGAAGCAGCTAACCTCTGCATGATTCATTCCCGAACCGTATGAGAATGTAAAATAGAGCTCGTAGTTTCCGTCCTTGTTGAGGTCGGCAGCAGCAAAGGAAATCGTTCCCGGACCGCCGAAGCTTGATTCGAGAAGATATGTCTTGTCCTTGTAAACAACGTAGCTTTCGCATGACTTTGCGAACTTGAATATTGTAAATCCGAACTTTTCCGTTATTTTAGACGGAGTTACGTTGTACAGCTCGTCGTCTTCATGGTCATTCGCTATCTTGGGATCGTTTGCAAGGAACTCCTCGACGCCCGTCTTTGTAGGTTCCATTTCAAAGGTAATGATGCCCGAAGCGTCGAAGCTGTTTTCGTTGTCAAGTCCGAGGAGCTTTCTCTGGATAGTCAGAGCGTCGTTCACGGTCATGCCGAAGCCGTCCATATCCGCATTTATATTGCCCTGTGGGGTAAGGTGAACGTATGCAGTGCCGTTTAAGCCATATCTGTTGGGATTTGCCAGAGCCTGCATAATGAGAACAACGTCTGCCATATCAACCTGACCGTCGCAGTTTGCGTCGCCCTTTACCGTGGCAAGAAGCGTTGTAACACTTGTAGTCACAGTTGTAGTTTTAGCAGCTGTGGTTGTTGTTTTGGCAGTTGTCGTTGTTGTTTTTGCTGTTGTAGTTGTCGCTTTTGCAGTTGTGGTAGTTGTTTTAGCTGTTGTCTTAGTTGTTGCGGCTTTAGTTGTGGTAACAGTGTCTGTTTTTGCGTATTTGCTTATGAATGCGCTGACATCACCTGTTTTCACATCGACGTATGTCTCGGTGTCTTTGTAGCAAAGCCATACTACCTCGGGACGGTAATTCGGCTCGCCGCCTACCACAAGGAAGAGATCATTACCCAGCTCTATTTTTGCGAATCTGGAATAGGCAATGGTACTGCGCCATTTTACGTTAAAGCCCGAAAAGTCGGACCAGTCCAGCTTCTTGCCCTTTTTTGAGAGCTCCTGTACGTCGTCGAGAGTCATATTCTTTACTGTCTGCGCTGTATCGCTGTCAGCGGCGATAACTTGTGCGGGCATAACATTGGGTGCAGCCGCGCTTCCGAAGCATATAGCCGCCAGCGCCAAGGCTATAATTTTATTTTTCATAGTATCAGCTCCTTTTCTTGATGTATTCCCGTTCCGTATTTATTCATTTCTTTCTTTTATAATACAATATAAGTACCGAAAAATCAATAGTTTTTTGTTAATGACGAAAAAATTAATGTATAAACCATATAGCGGCAGAGCTAAGAAAAAAGCGGTGATAAATTTCTTTACCACCGCCTTTGAATTATCTTCTGTTTTCTGCTTCGCCGTTGATGCTGAATGAACTTGCTTTCCAGAGACCGTTCTCCTTGACAGCCTTTACAACCATTGTGGAATCTGATCCGTAATCGTCAAAGTTGGCTGTTATAGTGAATGAATCATCTGTAACGTCTGAGATCACAGGATCGCTGTTGAATGAGAAGCCGCAGCCTCTTGCGCCCTGCAAGAACCACAGTGAGCCCTCGCTGTCTGTGAACATTGCAGGCTCGCCCTCATAAATACATTTATATCTTGATTCAAGGAGACTTCCGCATACTGCGTCTGTAACGTATTTCTTCACATCTTCAACGGAGCTGAAACGTGAGTCTGTTACTTTTGTGTATGGGTACTTGTTATCAACGTTGAGAACTGTGCTCTCGTCTACCTCTACGCTTGAACCGCCGCAGATATAATCAATTGAATTAAGGTTGTTGAGAACCCTTGCTGCCTCTGCGATAAGCTCGCCTGAAACAGCTGATGTTGCTGCCTGACTTGCAGGAGCTGTTGTGTCAGCCTGTGCCTCTGTGCTCTCCTCGCTCGCAGCCGCTGTTGCTTCCTCTGTAGGTGCAGCGGTAGTTGCAGGCTGTGCATTTGAGCTGCTGCCTGTGCCGACGCTTTTGCCGCATGAAGCAAGACTGCCGCATATCATTGCAGAAGCTATGATGCACATTATAATTCTTTTTTTCATAATGTTCCCTCTTTCTTTAGGTAAAAAAGCTTGTTTATACGAATACAAGATATATGATACACGTTTTTTTCAAAATATTCAAGTCGAATTATTCACAAACTTTATCTGAGAGTGCGTGATTTTTAGTGTAAAATAGCCCTGATTTACGCTGTGATTTCGTATTATGTATCAAAAAAAGCTCCCGTCGGGAGCTTTTTTCTTACTTTATTTTCTTGATATGTCTGTACTTAAAGCGTCTTATCCAATAATATATCATGGAGAAGAAGTCCTTGCCGAAGAATATTATGATATTTATTATTGAGAGTATAATGAATATTCTCGTTAAGTTGTCGCCCTTGATAAAATCGTACAGCAGTATGATACCGTCAACGAGTGCCAGCCATTTTGCCTTTATCGGTATAACAAAGAACGCCAGAAGCTGTTCGTTTGGGAACAGTATAGCAAATGCAAGGAACAGACTCAGATTAAGGTAATAGCTGGTAGCGTAGCCCATTATGAAGCCTGCGGCGATACAGCCGATAACACCCGTAAAGTAGAATATATTGAACTTGAAAGCGCCCCATTTGTATTCCAGCGATGAACCCATGAACCAGTAAAAATACAGTATGATCGGGATAAGTATGAACAGCGTCGAAGGCGGCATGAACACGAATGACAAGACTCGCCATACCTCTCCTTGAAGTATCTTGTAACGGTTGAACGAGATCAGCTCCAGCAGATTTACGTTGTTGTTGGGATTGGTTGCGAGTATAATGCTTGCTATCCACACAACAGACATTGCAAGAACTATATAGAGCATGAGGTTGGAGATAGCGAATTTTCGGCATTTGCGCTCGATCTTATTTAATAATTGATTCAGCATGATGATTCCTCAGTTTTTAATATTTTTTTTAGTATATCATGAGTTTGGTGCTTTGTCAAGGCGAAAAATGCGTTTTGATGCCTCATATGCTGCGGCTTCGCTGATAAGCTCCGAATATAAACGGTGGGGCGTTCATATGCATATCTATATAGGTGCTTCAAGGTAAAATATAACTGTTTGAACATATATCAGTGTTTTTGCTCAGTCAGGAGCAAAGGTTTTGAATGTTTTACACAAATCATCAGTCCCAACCTTGACATATTGTGTTTTATATAGTAAAATATAATATAAGAAGGCATAGTGAAAATGATTTTTAGGGGTATTAAAATTTAAGGAGGATTTCTCTATGAAAAAATTATTAGCTGCTGCGGCTGCACTGGCTATCGGATGCTCAGTGGCTTCATGCGGTGAAAAGAAAACCGATTCTCAGACGACAAACAGTGACACAAAAAAGACTATCGGCATTGCAATGCCTACCAAGGAGCTTGAGCGCTGGAACAGCGACGGCGAATCACTGAAGTCTCAGTTTGAAAAGGCAGGATATAAGGTTGACCTCAGGTTCTCGGAGAACAACGTCGACAAGCAGAATGAGGATATCAGCGGTATGCTCAGCGATGGTGTTGATCTGCTCCTTATCGCCGCAGTTGACGGAAGTACCCTTTCCGATACTCTCGCAGGCGCAAAGGAAAAGAATATTCCTGTAGTCGCTTATGACCGCCTTATCATGAACACCGACGCTCTTACATATTACATTTCATTTGATAACCTTACTGTAGGAAAGCTTCAGGGCGAATACGTAAGAGATCAGCTTCACCTGATAAGCACGACAACTGAGTATAATATCGAGTTCGTTGCAGGCGATGAAGGCGATAATAACGCACGTTACTTCTTTAACGGCGCGTATGATGTTCTAAAGCCTTATGTGGACAACGGAACCCTGCATATACTCTCAGGCAAAAATGCCTTTGAGCAGGTCGCTACCATTGGCTGGACTACAGAAAATGCAGAAAAGAATATGAAGGAGACTCTTGCATCATATTATAATGACGATAAGAGTCTGGATATAGTTCTCTGCGCTAACGATTCAACTGCCCTCGGAGTTGCAAACGCTTTAGCTTCCGATTATAAGGGCGGTAATACTCCTATAATCACAGGTCAGGACGGCGATATCGCTAATCTTAAAAATATCGTCGACGGAAAGCAGTCAATGACAGTTTATAAGAATGTTAACGATGAGGCTGCTGTTGCTTTCGGCGTGTGTAAAATGCTCCTTGACGGCGGTATCCCTACAGCTAAGCTGACAGAAAGCTTCGGCGATGTCAAGGTAAATTATGATAGCGAGTCCTACAATAACGGCGTAAAATATATACAGTCTTATCTGCTGGTTCCTTATGTTATCACTAAGGATAATTTACAGCTTCTTGTAGATACAGGAAACTTTAAGTGGGACAGCGAAAATAAATACATCGAAGCCGCAAAATAAGCATTATACAAAAGGACTTCCGATAGGAAGTCCTTTTTTCTGCCTGCTGTAAATAAGGGAGAAGTACTTGACTTTTCACAGGCTTTAGTGTATAATATTAATGTTGCGAATGTATGATTGGTTGGATATTTGCTTGTGCAGCACAGCTGTTAGTGCAGCGAATTTGCTGAGCAGACGATCGCTGCCGGTGGCAGATGAAGAGAGTTTGCGAAGGAAAGAAATATGGAGTAATGAGAGCGAAAGTGAGCAGTACGACTGATTTCTGACCGACAATGTTCAGGTCTCCCTCTAAAATTTAATAGTCGCTTGTGTAGCACAGTTGGTAGTGCAGCTCATTCGTAATGAGCAGGTCGCAGACTGAACATAAAGCGACAGCCGTGCAGCACCTTACAAATTCAAAAATTTAACAATGCTTGTGTAGCACAGTTGGTAGTGCAGCTCATTCGTAATGAGCAGGTCGCAGGTTCGAGTCCCGTCACAAGCTCCAGTGGATAAACCGCTTAGAATAGACTTCTAAGCGGTTTTATTTTTCTAAGGTAATTACAAAATGACAGATAACCTAACGCGTGGTTCTTATTTGAGCTTTGATATCCGTAATTCATGTAATCATTCATTCCCATACGAGATTGTTACAGAAGGCATTTTTCTATTGGATAAGTCAAGATCAGAAGTTAACAATTTCGAAGTTATCATAAACGATACTTGGAAGCGCTCATCTTTCATTATACGACAAAATCCTTATTAATGCAGCAATCCGCCTGAACTAATGAAAGCTCAGGCGGATCGCTACTATATTTATGCTGTAACTGTATATCAAACTCCAAAGAGCAATTTGTCATATGCAGGGAACGGCCAGTATGTTTCAGAGGTCACAACTTCAGCCTTGTCAGCGGCACTGCGGAGCTTATCCATTGCAGGCAGCATAGTGTCGCGGACAAATTCGGAAGCCTTTATGATAACGTCCTGTTTTTTGAAGTCAGCCACTACCTTTTCAAGCTTTGTTGTTGCCGAATCCATTTCATCAATGAGCTCTGAAAGCTCCGTAACAAGACTGCTCTCATACTTGCAGGCTGCCTTTGATACACTCTTCTTAATTGATACTGCATAAGCTGTATCAGCTGCGAACTTTGAAACGGCAGGGATTATCTCCTTGCGTGCCATATCTATCATGGTAATAGCTTCGATATTGACTGTTTTGATGTAGTTTTCAAGCATGATATCACAGCGTGAATTTATCTCAGCCTCGGTGAATACACCATGAGAGGTGAGCATATCCACGTTCTTCTTGTCGCAGATATGCGGCATTGCATCAGCTGTGGTCTTAAGGTTCATAAGACCGCGCTTTTCGGCTTCCTTTATCCATGAATCATCGTAGCCGTTGCCGTTGAAGATGATACGCTTGTGATCCTTGATAGTCTTTTTGATGAGCTCGTGAAGAGCCTTGTTGAAGTCCTTAGCACCTTCCAGCTTATCTGCGAACTGCTTCAGCTCCTCTGCAACTGCGGCGTTGAGGTGGATATTAGCGCATGAGATACTGTTGGAGGAACCAAGCATACGGAATTCAAACTTGTTGCCTGTAAATGCAAATGGGGAAGTTCTGTTACGGTCAGTGGAGTCCTTGCTGAACTTAGGCAGAACATCAACGCCAAGCTGCATTTTTTCTTTCTTTGTTCCGCCGTATGGCTTATCCTTTTCGATAGCGTCCAGAACGGCTGTGAGTTCGTCGCCGAGGAATATGGATATAACAGCAGGCGGAGCTTCATTTGCACCAAGTCTGTGGTCGTTGCCTGCGGTAGCAACTGAAAGTCTCAGTAAGTCCTGATAGTCGTCAACAGCCTTGATAACTGCGGCAAGGAACAGCAGGAACTGCGCATTTTCAGCTGGAGTTTCACCGGGAGAAAGGAGATTCTCGCCCTGATCTGTTGAGATAGACCAGTTGTTGTGCTTGCCTGAGCCGTTGACACCTGCAAATGGCTTCTCATGGAGCAGACAAACAAGTCCGTGACGAAGTGCGACCTTCTGCATTACTTCCATTGTCAGCTGGTTATGGTCTGCGGCAATATTTGTTGTATCATATATAGGAGCCAGCTCATGCTGAGCAGGAGCAACTTCGTTGTGCTTTGTCTTTGCAAGAATGCCAAGCTTCCAAAGCTCCTTGTCGAGATCAGCCATATATTCAGCAACTCTTGGCTTGATAGAACCGAAGTAGTGGTCGTCCATTTCCTGTCCCTTAGGAGGCATAGCACCAAAGAGAGTACGACCTGTCATAATAAGGTCTTTTCTCTTCTTCCACATTTCACGGTCAACAAGGAAGTATTCCTGCTCGGGACCAACAGAAGTCTTTACGCTCTTTACCTTATCATTGCCGAAGAGCTTAAGGATACGCAATGCCTGCTTATTGAGGGCTTCCATTGAACGAAGGAGCGGTACTTTCTTATCAAGTGCTTCACCTGTGTACGAGCAGAATGCTGTAGGAATGTAAAGTGTGCCGTCCTTTATGAATGCGTAGGAAGTAGGATCCCACGCCGTATATCCGCGGGCTTCAAAGGTTGCACGAAGTCCGCCTGAGGGGAACGATGAAGCGTCCGGCTCACCCTTTACGAGCTCCTTGCCTGAGAACTCCATAATAACTCTGCCGTCGGGAGCGGGAGAAATAAAGCTGTCGTGCTTCTCAGCTGTAACGCCTGTCATTGGCTGAAACCAGTGAGTGTAATGTGTAGCGCCCTTTTCAACTGCCCATTCCTTCATAGCAGCCGCAACTGCATTTGCAACGGATATATCAAGAGGAGTTCCTCTGTCTATCGTTCTTTTCAGTGATTTGTACACCTTTTCTGAAAGTGTAGCTTTCATGATTCTGTCGTCGAATACCATTGAACCAAAGAAATCAGTTATTTTTTCCATTGTAATTACCTCCCAGTACTATATAATGTGGGGTCAGCTGCGGATAATGATTACCGAATTATCCGCAGTGCCACTATCATATTATGCTTTTTCCCATTCAGCCGAATCGTGGAGTGCGTTGTAGCCTTCCTCGCCTGTTCTGATCTTGATTACGTTCTCGATGTCGTAAATGAACATCTTACCGTCACCGTAGTTGCCTGTATAAAGAGCAGCCTTTGCTGCTGCAACTACCTTTTCAACAGGAACTGCACATACTGCAATTTCAGCCTTTACCTTAGGCAGCAGATTCATTTCAACAGCTGCACCACGGTAGTAGTTTGTCTGTCCGTTCTGCATTCCGCAGCCAAGTACATTTGTTACTGTGATGCCCTTGACGTCAATGTGTTCCATAGCTTCAATGAACTGCTGTAATTTCTGCTGTTTGAATATAACAACAATGTTTGTGAGCTTTGTTGCACCATCAGGTGAAGGTGTGGAGTAGTTCTTTACTTCTACTGCTTCATCAACTGTAGCAGCAGGCTTCTTTTCGGGTTTCTTTGCACCCTTCTTCTTTTCGACCTTTTCAACGCTCTTTGCGTCGTCCTTTGTGTATCCGAACATTCCTGCGTCTGTAAGTGCGGGAGCGAAGTCTGCGTAAGAGGAGATAAGACCGTGTTCTGTAACGTCAAGACCGATGATCTCTTCCTGCTCAGAAGCACGAAGACCAATAGTGTGCTTGATAAGCTGGAAAACGATTATCATTGAAACTACTGTGAAGCAAGCGATAGCTGCGAAACCGCCGAGCTGTCTGCCAAGAAGTCCGAAGCCGCCGCCGTAGAAAAGACCTGAGAGCTGATCGCCGTTCTGGTCAACCAGTGAATATCCGGGAACCTCAGGGTTTGCAAAGAGACCAACTGCGATTGTACCCCAGATACCGTTCATCATGTGAACTGCAACTGCACCAACAGGATCATCGATGTGGAGTTTGTAGTCGAGGAACCATACGCCGAAGCATACGAGTAAGCCTGAAACGATACCAACTATTGAAGCGCCGAGGCAGTCTGTTACATCACAAGGAGCTGTGATACCTACGAGACCTGCAAGTGAAGCGTTAAGACACATTGAAACATCAGGCTTGCCGTATTTGAGCCATGTGAATATCATACAAGTTACTGTTGCGATAGCAGGAGCAACTGTTGTTGTAAGAAATACTGAACCGAGCTGATCTATTGAAGTACAAGCTGCGCCGTTGAATCCGTACCAGCCGAACCAGAGGATAAAGCAGCCGAGTGCACCAATTGTAAGGTTGTGACCTGGGATAGCGTTTACCTTGATCTCGCCGTCCTTTGTCTTATGGAATTTACCGATTCTTGGTCCGAGGATTGCTGCACCAACGAGAGCTGCGATACCGCCGACCATGTGGATATGTGCTGAGCCTGCGAAATCGTGGAAGCCCCACTGGCTGAGCCAGCCGCCGCCCCAGCCCCAGTGTGCCTCGATAGGATAAACAACAGCACTGATGATAGCTGAGTAAACGCAGTAGGATAAGAATTTTGTTCTTTCAGCCATTGCACCTGAAACGATAGTAGCTGTTGTTGCACAGAATACAAGGTTGAAAACGAAGTTTGACCAGTCGAAGCTGCCGTAGGAAGTGAAGATATCAAATCCGGGAGCACCTATTATACCGACTAAGTCTTCACCAAAGAGAAGACCGAAGCCTATGAGAATGAAAACTACTGTACCGATACAGAAGTCCATTAAGTTCTTCATGATGATATTGCCTGCATTCTTTGCACGGGTGAAGCCTGTCTCCACCATTGCGAAGCCTGCCTGCATAAAGAATACGAGAGCAGCGCCTATAAGGAACCATACGCCAAAGACTATACCGTTTGTCTCGTCCATGGCTTGTTGTAAAATTGTCTGAGAGTCCATA
>Ga0129313_1000180_pt1 | contig 64083 bp, 67 predicted proteins | sample O1105metagenome_FD_94436 | JGI IMG/M metagenome (GOLD analysis project Ga0129313, IMG submission 94436) | Orangutan group fecal microbial communities from fecal samples from Wisconsin, USA - O1105 metagenome | ecosystem: Host-associated > Mammals > Digestive system > Large intestine > Fecal...
CATATAAACTGGATCCCACCAAGTACGGTGCGGAGCAACCAAGATATAGTTCTCATCCTTACTTAAAATTTTGTCCTCATTATGATAGTGAGCATTTCCATTGATAATCCAAAGTAGGAAAACCACTAATCCTCGTAAATAAGTATAAAACACAGATTTACTCCTTTTTCTTCAATCATTCTTTAACATTGTACCATGCTTGAGCCGAAAAATCATTACCTAACTAGTGAGAAAAGCTAAAATTTGCTATAATAAATGTCATGGTTAAATCAATTTTAAAAGCTGGCGAACGTATTGACCAGCTCTTTTCGACAGATGTCAAAATTATTCAAAATAAAGATGTGTTCAGCTATTCTATCGATAGTGTCTTGCTGTCACGTTTTCCAAAAATCCCTTCACGTGGCTTGATTGTTGACCTTTGTTCTGGAAATGGTGCCGTAGGACTTTTTGCTAGCACGCGCACCAAAGCACCAATTATCGAGGTAGAATTGCAAGAACGTTTGGCAAATATGGCAGAGCGTTCAATCCAGCTCAATCAATTAGAAAACCAAGTTCAGATGATTAATGACGATTTGAAAAATCTGCTCAATCACGTGCCACGTTCTGGTGTTGATTTAATTCTGTGTAACCCACCCTATTTCAAGGTTTCAGAAATGTCAAAGAAAAATCTTTCTGAACACTACCTTCTTGCTAGACATGAAATTGCTACCAATTTAGAAGAAATTTGTGAAGTAGCCAGACACGCGCTCAAATCAAACGGACGACTAGCTATGGTACATCGACCAGACCGTTTCTTAGACATCATTGACACCATGAGACAATACAATCTAGCGCCAAAACGTATCCAATTTGTTTATCCTAAAATGGGCAAAGATGCTAATATGCTTTTGATTGAAGCGATTAAAGACGGCTCTACTGACGGGCTAAAAATTCTCCCACCACTCTTTGTTCACAAAGAAAACGGTGACTATACGGACGATATTTTTGAAATTTATTATGGAAAAAACGGAAGAAAAAACTAAAAAAGCTTATATGTATGTTGTCGAATGTGCTGACGGCACACTCTACACAGGCTACACAACCAATGTTGAAAAGCGTATCAAAACGCATAATAGCGGCAAAGGTGCAAAGTACACTAGAAGCCGCCTACCAGTCAAACTCATCTACCAAGAAAGCTTTGACAGCAAAGAAGCCGCCATGTCCGCCGAAAGCTACTTCAAACAAAAAACACGACAACAAAAACTGGAATATATAGAGGAACACCAATAGAAGCCCAAAAACGCACCCTGTCATCACAGAGTGCGTTTTATGTTTATCTTTCACCTTTGTTACGGATAACAAATCCTGTTTTCTTTTCGCTTGATGTGCGACGTGGGCGTTTGTTATCTTTGTTTTGGAAATCACGTTTGTTCTTAGATGATGTGCGTTTGAAATCACGATAGCCGTTATTGTCTCGGTCATCACGTTTTCTGTCTGAACGCCCACCACGGCGATTATCACGACCGCGACCATTGCCACGACCACCTTTGCGGTTATTAAAGCCACCACCTGACGGTTTAAATGGTAATGGTTTTTCACGCGCAATTTCCACTTTTGGAAGCGTATCTGGGTCTTTAACAGTCAAGTTCAAGATGTACAATGCCAATTCTTCTGGTGTAAATTCTGCTGCCAATTTAACAGCATCACCTTTGAATTTGTCAAAGTTTGCACGAATCGCTTCATCCGCAAAATCACGTTCAATTTTCTTAAGCGCAACTTTTTTCTTCGCTTTAAAAGCTTCATCAGCAGTCGCTGGTTTCAACCCTTTCATGCGTTTTTTCGTCAATTTTTCAATGATTGACAAATATCCCATTTCGTTTGGTGCTACGAAAGTGATTGATTGACCATGTTTCCCAGCACGTCCAGTACGTCCAATACGGTGAACATAGCTTTCTGGGTCTTGCGGAATATCGTAGTTATAAACGTGTGTGACCCCTGAAATATCAAGACCACGCGCTGCAACGTCAGTCGCAACCAAGATGTCAATATTGTCATTCTTGAAATCACGAAGAACACGGAGACGTTTACCTTGGTCAAGGTCACCGTGAATACCTTCGGCACGATAGCCACGTAATTTCAATCCACGTGTCAATTCATCCACACGACGTTTTGTACGCCCAAAGACAATTGACAATTCAGGTTGATTAACGTCCATAAGACGTGTCATTGTATCAAATTTATCTTGTTCTTTAACGCGAATATAGTATTGGTCAACAAGATCAGTAGTCAATTCTTTAGCAGCAACTTTAACGTGTTCAGGGTTCTGCATAAATTTCACCCCAATACGTTTAATAGCTTCTGGCATAGTTGCTGAGAAAAGAAGGGTTTGACGTGTTTCAGGAACACGACTGATAATCGCTTCAATATCTTCTAAGAATCCCATGTTAAGCATTTCATCTGCTTCATCAAGGATTAATGTTTCAACATGGTCAAGTTTCAAAGCTTTGCGTTTAATCAAATCAAGCAAACGCCCTGGTGTTCCCACTACAATGTGAGCTCCTGAACGAAGTGCCTTAATTTGTTTCTCAATGCTTGACCCACCGTAAACGGAACGGACTTTCACACCTTTTTCACGACCAAAACGGAACAATTCTTCTTGTCCTTGAACAGCCAATTCACGTGTTGGTGCGATAACCAAGGCTTGAACAAGATTACGATTTGTATCAATTTTGTCCAAAGTTGGCAAGCCAAAGGCTGCTGTTTTCCCTGTTCCAGTTTGTGCTTGTCCGATAACATCCTTACCTTCCAAAGCCAAAGGAATCGTTAATTCTTGGATTGGAGATGGCTCAACAAAGCCTGCTTTTTCTACGGTAGCAAGGATATTTTCCGATAAGTTAAGTTCTGTAAATTTCAAATTTTTCTCTTTTCTAAAAGGCAGTGCGAAGCTGCCTTATTAAACTTTAATTTCGTTGTTTAACAACTTATCTAGTTTAACACATTCCAAGTTAAAAAGATAGGAAACAGTTTCATTTGTATGTGTCTTTTTTTCTGGGAATTTTCAAATAAGCTAGAAAAAACGTTGAAAACAGAGAATTCTTATCATCGAAAAAGACTGAAACAAATTTTTCCTTTGCTTCAGTCTTGACGATATTAGCTTTTCTATGCTACAATATTGTTTGACTGATTAAGCAAAGGTAAGGTTTGTCTTAATCGGTGGAGTAGAAGTTGTCCGCTTCTGCTCCTTTTTTCGTTTTCTGTTAAGTATATTATACCATAAATAAAGCTTAAATGTAAAGAAAAACAGCACAAAAAAGCCTTAAAAATCGTAATTTTTAGCGGTTTAATATTTATAATTCTGTCTATCAAAAGAGGCAAAATGCCCAGGGCGTTTAAACATCTTTTGAGAAGTTGCAGAGTGGTCAACTTTAGCATCACTCAAGCGTCCAACACCTAACTGATTATCTTTATAGTACTGATAATCTTTGCGCCAAGTCCCGAAAAAGAGTTCTTCTAATTGATCAATCCGTTCTAACAGAATAAGCTTTGCCATAGTACAAGCACCGTTGAGAGACCAATACATTCCACGGTGCTTCATTCGAAAGGTTACCTTACAATGTTGGCTCTCCATGACCCCTATTCCTTTATGGGAGAGACCTCTTAGTTTAGCAGGTTTTGTATCCTTAAAATTATTCAGAAACTTTTTTCGAAAGTTTTGAAAAGCCAGATACTCTTCATCATCTGTAACCAATGACTCAACTGTATCCAAAACGGTTTTTAGTAATTTTCGATTATGTGTTTGAATGGCTTTAAACATTAAATTTTTCAATGTTTTGGGATAAGTTTTAAAAAATGAAGCAATCTTTTCCTTGACATGATGGGCATCCCAAAAATGTTCGTGACGCTTAATATTGAGTGCTTTTTTTATATTTTGAAAAACTTGTCTACTGTATCCCTTACCATTATCCGAGTTAGTGACTAAAACAGTTTGGTCAGTAATCTCAAAATGATTATAGAGATAATCTAATAATTCATCTCTGGCAGCTTCATAGTCTGTATGAATAATTTCATGTTTATTAAGTAACGTTGTTCGTCCATGTACTGTTTTTGTTCCTGTATGAATAAGAAAATGTGCTAAATCCGTATTGCGTTTCTCATCTCCATCTATGATTGTTTTTACCAGAACTCCATCACCTTCAATATAAATAATCGGTACTTTGATTTTTTCTGGCACCTCTTCCTCAACAAAGTAACGATAACGGCTCTTTTCAGAGAATAACTGTCCTGTTAATTTTACCGCTTTTAAGACTGTATCTTTTGTAATATCTAAGTGGTAAGATAACTTTATCATCCGACAAACTTGGCGATAAGACATCTCTGAAGCATATCTCACCAGATGATACATAAGTTCCAACGAACAGCGCATATACTTCTTCAACCCCAACCATTCATCCACAGGATAACGGGTTTTCGTCCCTCGTCGCCAGCGGCTTCTTGAAAATGTCATTGCGCCAAACGTAAATAACACAGTTCGCTCACTGCTATCTACTCTTTTATAACCGTTTGCTCGCATAGTGGGAGCTATTTGTTTATCATAGGCTGCGACTCGCTTTAAGAACTCATACTCCCGTTGTCTATAAAGTTCTTCTACAAATCCTCTTTCATCAAATCTCATTACTACCATAGTTCTATTTTAACGAATTTTTGAAAAATTTGTGGCATAACATGCTGATTATTAGCTTATAAAAAGAAAAATTGCTATACTATTATTATCCCAAAAAAACTTTTCAAAAATCTCCTAAGGTGGTTACAAGTTTGTAATCACCTTTTCCCTTTTAAGAAACTATGTTATAATAGCCAAAATGCTTTTCAATCCCTTAAAATTAACACAAGCGTACCTTTAACACTTGAAAAGCACAAAAATAGGCAGCAGCTACCCTAATTAGAATAGCTACTGCCTATTTTTTATTTGTCTTTATAAAGCAATTTGATTATAAGCTGTATTAAAAGCGTCTAAAATGTCCTCCGGTGCTTGGTCAAAACTAACCTCAGAGTCATAAACTCCTTTGACAATCGTCCGTGAGGTTGCTTCAGCATCCGTACACGTAACTAGGGTCACTTCTGTCTCTTCCGTATCATCAATCACCGCTACTTGACTAGGTGCGACGCTCTCAATTGATGTGACAATGTAAGTATACACCGTTTCTTTATCTGTTAAGTAAATCTTCATCCCCGTTTTAACATTTTCTAAAGGAGAAAAAAGCATTTGAGAGGACCCTGTTAAGCCAAACACATGATGACTGGCTAGAGCATAATTACCACTTCCCATGACTTGATTTTCTTTCATCGTACCTGCTCCGTAAGTCAATTCGGTATTACCTAAGCCTTTAAAAATGGGAAGATTAATCCCAACCTCTGGAATAGCAACCCCACCAATGACGGGAAGATTAGCGCTATTGGTTTGGGCTTTTAGAACAGATTCCGTTGAAATGGATTCGACCGCATCAAAATCATAACTCACATTAGCGTCTTTATTTTGCTCAATGGTCTGTTTAGAAACCTGTGAGACTTGATACTGATTAGTATTCCACGCAATTAAGGTATTTCGGATAGATTTGTTAAAAATTAAGGCTACTCCTATAAGCAATAATAGCACCAAGAGAAGCCCCTTTAACAGTTTCATTAGTTTATGTTTTTGCACTCTCTCACCTCTATATCTTTCTTATCTAAAGGTTTTAGTTTTACTAGCATTATTATACTATCTTTTCTATTTTTTAGCTGTTTTCAGTCTTCCAATCACAGCCTCTAATCGTCTTTATCCGTAGGAGCATTTTGGTTCAGTATCTGTTGAATTTGACTAAAAGCTTTCATGTCTCCGTTTAGAGCTTTCTGAAGAACAACAAGGGCTAAAGCCATTTCATTCGTTGGATCATAGCCCAATTGAATGAGTAGCTGTTTCATCTGCTCATTATTCACTTCAGAACGAAGCAAGGTTTGAAATGCTCGGCGTAAATCCGCCTGTTGCCGTCTCACTTTCCCTGAAGCAATTCCCCCTTTTCGTCCCATTTCTCGAGCTTCACTCGAGCTTCGATCCGTTATTGGAATTAAGTTCTCATCATTGACCATGGCTACTCCTCCTTATTCAACTTGATTGGCGCTTGACCTGTTTCTTGCTGGAAGCGGGTTAAGATACGTTCCACATATTTGGGTTCTAACTCCATGGAATAACTTTTGCGCCCTAAGCGTTCACAGGCTAATAGGGTGGAGTCACTGCCCGCAAACGTGTCTAACACACAATCACCACGCCTACTCGAACTGCGGATGAAGCGTTCCAATAAAGCAATAGGCTTCATTGTGGGGTGCTCTTCATTTTTGGTTGGACGGTTGACGCGTAAGATAGAGGTTGGCTGGTTAGCTTGATAGGTTTTAATGAGAGCAATCAGTTCCCGCTTACTTTTAGTCTCCAATTGGCTCTCTAGAATCGTTGACTGGCTAAAATCACTCACAAAATAATGACTAGCCCCTGGTTTCCACCCATACAAACAGGGTTCATGTTGCCATTGATAATCCTGACGCCCTAGCACAAAGCTGTCTTTTACCCAAATTAAGGCTTGTTTTTCTAACCAGCCGACTTGCTGAAGCGCTGTCGAAAAAGCTAAACGTTCTTTATCGGCGTGCCAAATGTAAAAGACCCCACCCGCTTTTAAATACTGGTCAACGTTGTGAAAGGCGTCTACTAAAAAGGTTTGAAAAGCTTGATCATCGAGATTATCATTTGGAATGGTTAAAGCCGCTTTAGTTTTCCCTTCGTAAGCGACGTTATAAGGGGGATCAGTCACATAAAGGTCAATGGGTTGTCCTGCTAATAATTTAGCAAGGTGGTCAGGGTTGGTACTATCCCCACACATCAAGCGATGTTCGCCACATTGGTAAAGGTCTCCCACTTGTACCGAAACGGTTTCTTCCGTTGGTACTTCACTATCAGAAAGCTCCTCATCAGACAACGGACTTGATAAGAGATTTACCGAAAAACCAAAAGGCGCCATATCAATATCCAAAATATGAGTCAACTCCTCTTTCAGAATTGTGACATCAAACGCTGTGTTTAAGGTGATTTGATTATGAGCTAAAATGTAAGCTCGTTTTTGATCTTCAGATAAGTGACACAATTTGATGACAGGGACTTCTTGGTAACCTAGTGTCTTTAAAGCGAGGTAACGCCCATGTCCTTCAATAATCACATGATTTTCATCAATGGCAATGGGGTCATTATTGCCAAATTGTTGAATGGAAGCTTTAATCTGCTCAATCTGATAGTTCGGATGCTTTTTAGCATTGTGAGCATAAGGGTGAATGGCAGATAAAGGCACCATTTCCAAAGTAATCTGTTTGTCAGTTGTCATTTTTCTGCCTCCGAAAATAAGGTGGTATAGGCGTCATTAAAAGTGTCACGAATACGGTACCAAACAGGATTAACAATGAGACCAAAACACTCTCTGAGATCCAAATTCGGACAGCGCTTAAGAATTTGGGCAGCTTCAGAATCATGTTCAGCAAATGCTAGTCCGACACTTGGATCAAACCAGTTCATGACACTTTCCAGTTCTTTTTGTTCCTTGGCATCCAACTCTGATGCCGTTCCTTTCAAAAAACAGCAGGTCACAAGATCTTGTTTGGCTTTTGCATCATCATATCCAAAAAGGGTATTAACCCCATTCATGGCGATCAGGTCATAATCAGAAGGTGTGCCTGGTGCGTTAAATTTTCGGTAAACGTCATGCATGGTCGCAAAGCGTCCTTCCCACAAGCAAGATAAGTCCTCTTTAGCATCATAAATCGTTAATAATCCAATATCTTTCTGTAACAAAAAGCGAGCATAATCTTCTTGCCAAAAGCTGTGCTCTTGTTCCCATTCTTCTGGGTGGACAGGAAATTGTTTTCCATAGTATTCAATAGTTGTTACCTTTTCGGTTTCTTCTAGAAGTATTTTATAATGTGACATGTGTTCATCCTTTCTTAAAGTGATTTCTCAGTATCCTGATTTTGACGTTTAATGTCACGAGAGCGAATCGTCTCTTTGATCTCTTGATAAGTCGTATAAGTCTTTAGAGTATCCTCAAAGAATTCTTGAAGCGCCTCTCGTTCCAACTCGAATTGTTCAATATATTGCATGATATCAGCTAGTGTCAAATCTCTCGGAAGGTCTAAGTCATCTAATAACTGAGCCGCAGGTAAACGATTTTCGGGAGTTTGATCAAGTGCAAGTAGGGCCCCTTCAATTTTATGATAGTGAGCCAAACGCTCATCCAATTGTTTGAGCTCTTGGTTGGTTTCTTCAATTTTGGTATTGAAGCGTTCTTCTAAGTTTTGGAACTGTGTGCCGTCTGTTACGCCATGTTCTACCAAGAAATTATATTCCTTAATGAGCTCTCGCATAGATGAAATCTTAGGATTTTTTGTAATCAGCACTTCTCCATTTTGTTTCGCTAATTGTCGGGCAACAGTCTTCCCCATCATGTAACGATTCTTTTGTGATTGGTCAGGATTCAGAAAATAAAAGTAATCTTTTTCTTTGATGTAGATGGTATAATTGCCATCTTCTGTTTTATCCACCTTGTGAGCTGGTACTAAAATGGTGCCACTATTTAAAGCGCCATAGTCCATTTGAAGATAGATACCTCGGCTACTTTCTTGCTCTACTTGCCACCGAGCAACCGCTAATTTCAATTCAAAATCATTATCTGCTTGAGTTCTTTCTTCTTGATAACGTTCCTTGATTTCGGAGACATCATAAACCAATTGATTTTTCGCTACTCGTTCTTTAATATGTTCAAGGGAGTAAATTCCTTTTTTGGATAATGTGCGATCTCTCGTATTTTTTTCTTGGTACTTCCCTTCTAAAGGAACTAGCAAGCGATACTTAGTAAACTTTCCAGAAAAATCAACGTGAAGATCCAGTGCTTTAGCTTTCTGTTTAAAATCTTCTACTGAGGTTGATTGCTTCAAAAGAAAATTTAACCGTTGTTTAATCTCATAACTAAAATTATTTTGACGTCGCCAAGCTGAATATTTCGTATAAGAATTTTTCATGGTTGGTTCAATAATTTTAGCACCGTATTTAGCGGCATGCTTATCTGAAATAGCTCTCAAATTTTTAAGTGTGCTCTTTTGCCAACGCATTTTCTTTAGCGTTGAAGTGTTTGTCGTCGATAAAATGATATGATTGTGTAGGTGATTTTTATCAACATGTGTTGCCATCACAAACTCATAGTCTCCCCCTGTAAATTCCATCATGGTTTGTCTACCAATCTCATGGACTTGCTCGGGTGTTAGGTTATCATCTGGTGAAAATGATTGGATGATATGATGAGCTAAGACTTGTTTTCCTGAGGACAATTCCTTGAGATCATCATCACCTTTTTTAAAAGCAGCTGCCAGTTTTGTCATCACCATTTCTTCATCGGCTATTGAATAATCTTCAATACCATTTGAAGAGACCAGATGAATTTGCTGCTGATGATCTTTCCAAATCACAGGAAAGTCAATGTCTGTTTCAAACCCTTCTTGTGGGATAACTGATTTTGCTTTGTTCAAAATATAGCGCACCGCAATTTTTAAATTGGCGGGTGTTTTAATTTGTTTGGGTGGTTTTATAGCTACCATTCATCATATGTCCTTATCTCTTTCGTTTTTCTTTCCTGCAAACTTTTCTTCTCAGCACTAGAGATTTTAGTTGCAACCATCTCTTTAATCTCTGATAAATAAGCTAAAACTTGCTCCAACTCTTCTGACGAGATGGTTTGATTTTCATTCGCATGTTTAGCAATCTGGTTAATATTTCCACCAATCCGATTGATAGCGACTCGCAAGTTCTTTAGCTCTGAAAAATCAATCTGCACCAGCTTTCCTTGTATTAATTGGTTCTTTGCATAGTATTGAAAAGTCGGTGCCTTCATTTGAGCCATGGCATGTCTTACTTGATTATATTCTTTCTGTGTAAAATAAATTTCTTTGCGGATATTCCGTTTCCGCCTTTCCATATTTTGAGGCATAACCTCTACCTCCCTTCTTGTGGCAAGCTTAGCATTTGCCCGGGCAAATGCGAATTTAAAAAAGGTTAGAGAAGGTCAATCTGATGATTTTCCTTCTCCCCTTTTTCAGTTTTGGGGAAGACCCCAAGCCCCTAAAGCCTGTCTCCTTGTAAGGAGTCCAGACTTATTTTTGAAGAGACCTTTAGTAAAATGGTTTAAAAAAACGATTGAGGAATGATACCGTTTTTTCCTCTTCTTCTGTTGTCTTTAGTGATTTTGCTTTCAACTGTTCACCTAGACGAATGAGCTGTTGGTCATCTAACTCTTGAAAAATAGACTGACCCTGTTTAAGGTCTATTAAGGCAATTTGTTCCTCAAGAACTGTTTGAAAATCCTCGTCAGAAATCGTCTGCAAGAGCTGGATACTGTTGTTAAAATAAGTGAGCAGAATCATGTCCCCTTCAGAAAAAGAGGCACTATCTTCCTGTAATTGGTCAATGAGTTTTTGGCGAGTGAGGCCTTTAGCTTCTGGGGAAAGTCCTTGGATGATGTCACCATCTAAGACTGGAAGAACATCTGATAATAAAGTAATAAGTTCCATTTCCTGGGTAATCGTCATGAGTGTTGTCCTCCTTGAGAATGAGTTGTTTTTAACTTGACCTTAGGTGTTTTTGAGCTGTCTCGTTCGGTCATTTCGAGAGCCCCTTTTCTTTTTTTGATTGTGCTTCCTCTTTCATTTCTTTTTTATGGTCCTCAACTGCTTGCTTGGTTTGGTCTTTATATTTTTGGAGTTTTTGTTCAAATTGTTGCTGACTTTGTCTTTGTTGGACTAAGCGCAACTGTTCCAATTCTTGATCCATTCGAACCATTAAACTTTTGGCTTCTTGTTGAACAATATCAAGTTGTGCTTCCAAATCCGCAAGGGTTTCTTTATCATTTGACCAGCCTGCCAAATAATCAAAAGAATAGTCAGCGGTGTCAATACCATAGTAAGAAGCGACCACATAAGCTACACTTTCTGCTTGGAGTTCAGCGGTGCTTTTAGTGAGCTGTTCTTGTTGAGGATTATTATTATGGTGTAATTCTGAGTGAGCTGTTTCGTGTAAGAAGGTCTTAATAATTTGTGACTTGTTCATCTCATTACTGCGTAAAACAATTTGGTTTTCCGTTGGGTTATAGTAGCCAAATGTTGACCGTTCCATCTCCTCAAACCGAACAGATACGTTATTGGTTTTAGCAATACTCATAAGAGCACGATAGAGGTTGGCATAATCCAAATCCGTCAATTGTTCCTTCACCTCGGCAGCCTTTGGCATCGCTTTTCCTTCTGTTTGAGAGACATCAAAAGTGGTTGGTTTTAGACGGAACGTTAGTCCTGTTTCTGGCTTGCCATTTTTATCTAAGATAGGGTGCCCCTGTTGATCTTTTTTTACATAGGTTACTGGAATAATAACACTCAACGCTTTCTCTCCTCGTTTGACATGACGATCAAATTTTTTCCAGGTATTATAAGGAGCGAGGTAAGAAGCATCTGGTTTCTGAGCTAAAACCAAGCGTAAATTTCGACTAGAGTATTGATTAAACTGACTCATTTTAGTCAGGAATTTTTTATAGTTTTCTGAGTTCAGGTAAGCTTTAATACCTTCTTTAAGGTGCTGATTAAGCCCTGTAATATCCTTATTTTTGATGAGATCAGCAACAGCAACACTATCTGCAGCAAAGAATGTTTCTTCTGGCTCAAGAGTATTTTCATCTACTCCTTTAGAACTTGGGGTTGATCTAAAATCATAAGGATTAGTTCCTTGTTTTAGTTCCTCTTCATCTGAAATACCATCACCATCTGAGTCATACTTAAAAGAATGTTGTTCAACTTCCTCTTTTAGAGTCGTACTTCGGATTGGGCTAAAATCTTTACTTTCAAGCATCGATTGTATCTCTTTTCCTCCATCCTTAATGACTACTTCATCAAGGGCGATCTGTTCCACTTTACCTTCTCGTTCTCGGTAAATAGCTACAATTTCATTCTTTGTAGTTTGTTGCAATTCCTTTAGATGACTGTTTCGAGCTTCCCACAACGATACCGGTATTCTTCCATCTTGTTCTGTGACCCGAAAAAGAAGCATAATATCTTTGTCATCTGTCTTCAATAAGCTATCAAAGCGTCCATTGTATCGTCTCAAATCTTGTAAATTATCAAAGTAAAAGGCATCTAAACTTAACACAACAGGCAAATCTGGTAAAACATTTATCTTAGAGAATGCTCCATCTGCATTCGCCAACATAATATTCTCGAACTTTCCATTTCCAGAAGCTAAATCATGTAATGTCTTCTCAGGAGTTTGTTCAGGTCCAAGTGGTTTTATACCTGTTAAATGCATAAAGTTTTGTTCTTGAAAATTAACTTGGATAATACTTCCTTGTGACGTAACATAACTTATTTTTGAATTAGCTAATTCATTTAGGTAATATTGAGCAGCCTCTTGGATAATGTCTGCTCTTCGATTTAACTTATTCAAATCACTCTGATTGATGTATTGATAAGAGCCACCATCACTTGACTTAAAGCCCTCATTTATGCTAAAATGTAGTAAACGAGGGGATAGTGTAGGACGACTGGTAACAGATCGCTCAAAGGTGGTTGATGAGTCAACTACAGGTGTGGGACTGCCTTCAGCTTCGAGCTGTAAAGACCCCGAACTGAAATTGGTCCCCTCTTTTTTTGTTTGCTCTGAAATAGAAACCGTTGCCTCTTGAAGCTGTTCAGGAGCTTTTTTAGTTTCTTCCTCTTCTTGCCTCTTTTCGTTTAGCAACTCTAAAAATTGAGTATAGTCCTGTTGGGTCAAGAGATGCTTTTTAACTGTTCCTTGATCTAACCAAGTCTGTAAATCAGTTAGCTTTTCTTTGAGCGTAACCTGTTCATTAAACCAATCCTCTCCATAGGCTAGAAAACCTAATGGTTCTGTTTTTTCTAAAACAAGTAGTGACCAATCATAGCGCCCATGAGGCTCTAGCTCTGTGTGTGGGGAATAGACTGCTAAGTCCAATTGATAACCTTCAACGTCAACAGTACTGGTATGCACACACTCTGTTGGATCGTTGTCAACGCCAATACCTTCCAAGCTTAGGTTACTCTTTAGAGCATTGAGTACTGTTGTGGGGGTATCCTCTTTTGTTTGTTTCAAATAATCATTCCAATCCATCTTTTCTTGATTTACTTCTTTAGGAGGCCGTGCATCAATAACTGGAATGTCCTTTTCTCGCAAACTCTCTAGAAAATCTGTTCCTGCTTTATCATTATCAACAGCAAGAGTAATGAGGTCTTGATAAGCGCCGTTATGAAAAAGGGGTGTTTGTTGTGCAGCATTCTTCAAAAAGTTTGAAGCGATTTGTAAGTCCTTGCTTTTCGTATAATCAAACGTCTCATCCTTAATCTCACCCAAGTCTTGCAATAATTCCATAGCATAATGCGAGATAAGACCTTCTTTTAAACCATCCATCGCCACCAACCTTACATCCTCTAACGTCTCCTTATGTAATTCATAATAAGACATCAAGTCAATTGGGGCTTCTGCCACCACTAAGCGTTTAGGAGAGCCAATCGCCACATTTAATCCACTAATCCCTTCAGATTGGTACATGATTTGTTTTAAATAACCTTTTCCCTCATAACGGTCTTTATTTGGTGTCAACCCTTGAAGACTAGCCCCAACCATCTCCCCATCACGGCTATAACTTTTAAAGACAAGAACACTCTCTGCATAGCCATCTTTAGCTCGACGTCGTGCTTGTGCCAGCATTCCACGATTAAAAAAGAAATCAATAGTCTCATCTGACAATCCTCTAACCATTTTAAGATAGTCCCTGGCTTCGTTAAACGGTTCTTCATAGGGGCTAAGTGTGTATTTAAATGGATGTCTCACATTCTCTTGTTTTTTTGCTTCAGGGTAATCCCCATGATCCAAAAAGGCTATAGCTTGGCCATACGTAATCTGACGCATTTCTTGTACCAAATCTATCGTATCGCCATAAATTCCTCTCGAATACCAATTCCAAGTATTCTTAGTCGTATCAATTTTAAAAGAGTCGTGTTCTTTCCAATAATATTCCTTATGGGAGCTACGTCTCATCTCCATTCCAAGACTTCTTGCGACATCAAGAATGGAAAGAGACTTAGCTTGTGCTTTCGTTAATGCCATCTATTTTCCCTCCTTCAATAATTTTTTAAAGAGCTCATAGCCTTCAGGAGTACTTTCAAAGCCTTCTGCAAGCAATGGCTCTTTTTGTCCTATTGTCACAAAGAGATGAGCGGCCAGTTGATAAAAGGTTGCTTCATCCGCTTGTTCAAAAACCTGCCAAATAGCCTGCTGTTCTAACATTAAGTTTTCTGCCTTCAAGGCAAGTGGTTGGCTAATGGTTTCTAAATAGCCGAGTCGTCTTTTTGTATTAGTCATCATATCGTCCTTTCTACTCGCTTAAGCTGCAAAGAGTTCTTCAAACTCTGGGGTTAAATCTGTCGCATGAAGCAACAGACCATCAATATCTGTTCCTTTTCGGGTGTAGTTGTACCAAGTTTCCTTATCTTCAGGAGAATGGGCAATTTCATGTTGTCTTGGATGATCGTAAACACTAGCTTTCTTATCCTTAAAGACATTTTGTTTAGAAATGAAGACAAGCCCTTCGTCAACACCAATGCGGGCGACCTCATCAGGGGTTAACAATGGGCGGCCTTGAATTTGTTTATTTTCACTTGATGAACCGTTACGGTAACTATGTGAGCGTGAGGTTGACCTTGTTCTTATGGTTTGTTTCCCTGAACGGGTTGAATAATACTCCATGGTATCCTTATCATTCGTTCCTAAGAAGAGATGGGTAGCACAGTTATTAAAGATGGTCTTCCAATCACTCTTATAAAGCGATTCCAGCTGATTAACAGCTTGGATAATAATTTTAATGGACATCTCACGGCTACGAATAGAGGATAAGACTTGTGCAAAGTTTGGAATACGACCGATTTGTGCAAATTCATCCAAAATAAATTGGATATGCCTGAGATTTTGTCGACTGTAGCCAGCTACCTTCCCCTGGAGAATATCATCTGCTTGGTGTGTGAGGACTTCAAAGCTAATCGCAAATAAAATAGAAGATAGGAAGTTAAAGGCGTTGTTTGTTTCAGGAATCGCAATAAAGACAGCCGTTTTCTTGGTATTCCAAGTATCAATCTCCATGGTATCCTCACTAATGAGTTTTCTAACATCATTGTGATCAAAAATGGAATAACGTGACGAGAGAATGGCTACCACACTGTTTCGCGTTTCACCTTTAAAGTTTTGAAATAGTCTCCACTGTTTACAAGCATAATTACCAGGTTGACGTTCGTCTAATTCTTCAAACATCTGCTCCACAGGACTAGGAATGTCGGGGTCCTCACGATAAATACTTCGTAAGAGATCTGCCACATGACCTAGATTAGGCATATAAAGTTGTGTACCTGTTTCGGGATCCTTAGAGTCAAAATAAAGGTAACCAATGAGTGCTCGCTGCAACATCAGTTCAGCTTGTACCCAAAAATCCTCACCCGTGTACTCACTTTTCTTAGTCCCTTCTGTGATGGCTTCAGAGATACGGTCAATGTCTAACTCAGAGCTCATGTAATGAAAAGGATTGAAACGATCGGAATTCGTTAAGCGGATCAGGTCAAAGACTTTAACAGCATACCCATGCTTTTCAAGCATCTTCCCTGTTTCATGGACAAGGTTCCCTTTAGGATCTGTAACCACAAAATTCGAATTCAACTGCATGAGGTTAGGTAAGACAAACGTAAATGTTTTCCCGTCACCTGGAAGACCAATCACAATAACATTTTTATTGAGTTGGACATTGTAAGCTAGGCGGAAGTTAAAGAGCCCCATTTTGACCTTCTTGGTAAAGATCATATTCTTATCAACCTCTTTATCTTCAAAGCGTTTCATCTCCTGTAACGTCGCAAAACGGGCACTTCCTTGCTCTTCACCGTTACGGTAAGTACTTTTATCTCCAGAAACATAAACTAACAGCGGGAGGGAAACGCCAATAAGTCCCGCATAGAGAGCACCTGAATCAAAAAAGATCCCAAGGCGGAAAGCAGCTAAATTTTCCAATAACCAATTCAGGCGTACCATTCCCATAAAAGGGACTGCATCAGTTGATAATTGGTAATAATGATACAATGATTGACACAGAATAAACGAAAATAGCCCCACCAGTAGGTAGGGCCAGATTGGCTTTTTAGTCATCGTTCTTTTTCCTTTCCAAGTTCTTTAGTAACAACAGGACTCATCCCTTTATAAACAGTATGGGTCTTGTAATAAGCAATTTTTTCTTCAGGAGTCATTTCATGTGGCTTTTTTAACACCTTTTTAGAGAATTTTTCCAAATTTTCAGGGTTCTTTGTGATATCTGAAATCATCTGCTTAATCGCTTTTTCTGCTAACAGACGATTCTTACTTTCAAAAAAGAGATAGGTTGTTTCTCCCTCTTGTTGGTAAGTGAAGCCAACTTTGAGTTCTTCCAAGTAATGCTTTAGCTTTTCGAGGTGTACTTCACTGCTTAAGAGTTGTTCGACATCCTTTTGAGATTTGGTTGCCATAAAGTCATTAAACCGTGCTTCCCCTTCAAAGCTTCGATGTTCCATTTTATATTGCTGGTTATCATGATAGGCCTTAGCTAAAGCATAGAGGGCTTGAATGGTCATCTCTAAGGTGATTTTTCCCTTTAATGCCAAAGAATGGCTTGTTTTTTCTTGATCCATAACATCCCTTTCTAGTTAGGATAATCTGTTAGTTTAGGTTCCTTGATGATTTGATAACCATAAGGAGCTTGTTGCTGCTCTTTTACGGTTACTGTTAACCGTTTTTGACTTCGGTTATCGCCATCTTTGATTGCTAAAATATACGTTAGTTGATAGGTTTTATCACCTGTTTGGGAAGTGGTCTCTAAAATCACTGATTGCAATTGACCTGATTGATGCGCTAAGTCAAGTTTTGGTGAGACAAAGTCACCTAGGTCTCCTTGTTCTGAATAGTAGTAGGGAAGAAAATAACGCATGAAGGTATCTAGCTTTCCTGTTTGTGACTGGAGATTTTCTAGTTGGGTGACCTGTTGGCTTAAACGTACCACTTGCTTTGTTTGATTAAAAATCAATATGGTAGAGAGACCCGCTAGCATTAGGCTAACCACGATAACTAATCCAGCTCCCCATTTACCAATCGTTTTTATGAGAGAGCCAGACTTAGGAGAAGTCTCAGACTTAAAAGTTGTGTCTGAGATGGGCTTTCTAAGACCTTGTTTCTCTTTTGAGCTGGGTTCTTGATCGTTCTTGACCTCAGAACGCTTCCGAAAAGTGAAAGGCTTTGCTTTTTTTGAAGGTTCAAGGGCTGTCGTTGTATTGGGCTTTAGAAAAAGGCTATCTGTGACACCCTCAAAAGGAAGAAAGATATCTTCCTGATAGATCACCACTCCTTTTTTATCAAGCTCTTCTACCAATAATAACCCTTCTGCCTCTAGGTGCTTAACTCTCGCATTTTCTCGTTCAATGGCTTGTAAGACTAAATCCCTATTCTTGTAGGTCGTTGTCGTGTTTTGTGTCTGATTGGTTAAACGGTACATGGTCTGCTTCTCCTTTCAATTTTCCCTCCGCAAGGGCTGTTTCAATATCTGCCCAGGTTAAGTTATATTTAGCCAAATAGTCTGAGCGTTCTTCATGTTTTGCTAGGATAATTTGTGTTTCTAGCTCTTTAAGGCGTTCTTCTTCTTTTTTGACTTTCGTTAAATAGTCAGCAAGTCTCTTTTGCGCTTTAGTTTGTTGGGCTTTTAATGTTTCAAGTTTTGTCATGTTAATTGTCTCCTTCTTCAGTAGATTGTTCTGGGGTAGGTTGGTTAAGGGTTGGCATAGAGGCTTCTTGGCTAGCCGTCAAGGTGTCAACAATCAGAATGGATTCAATCTGATTCACCAGATACTTCTTATCCTGTTTAATGTAACTAATACGAAGCGTGCTATTTGATAGCACATCGGTTTGAGCGTTCGTATAATCGTTCTTTTTTTGAAGTTGCGTCTGGGTATAGCTAACTTGAGCTAGAACCACATGATTTTCTTCATCGATGTAAATAGTGGCAGACTTAAGCTTTGTATCGACCACATAGCCTTTATAAGCTTGTGTGGCGGGTTCCTCCTCACTATTGACCTCTTGTTGGTAAGCTCCTTCTGTCATAAAAGGAAGGTAGCGGTTACGGTTTTCTCCTAGATCTTTTTTGGTAAAATAAGCCGTCAAAAACGCTTCGACGTAATCTGTGGTTAACTCGCTCCCTTCTGATTTTTTGGTCTGTTTAGTCGTCGTTTTTGTCTCTTTAGTTGTTTGGTCAGTTTTTGTTGTTCCAAAATTAAACCAGAAGACTAAGCCTAAGACAAGAAGAGCAGCTAAACCTAGACCTGCCAACTTTAGAAACTTCAGTTTTTCAGTGTCAAGCATTTTCATAGATAATTCCTTCTTTCATTCTTTAATTTGGGGTTGCAAACGTATAGTAAATGGCTGGTTGGCAAACTCGCCAATGGATCTGACTTTGATTGCCTGCATAGTTGTATTCTGATACTAGAAAGCTGCCATCGCTATTGACCGCCTCAACAATCATGACATGGCCATAAGCTGCATAAGTATTGTCAAAACCACCTGCGGTTGAGCAAACCGCACCAACACTTGGGAAACTGCTGGTTTTCCATCCTTTAGCAGCAAGGTTTCTCACCCAGTTCTGACCATCACCAAGATAACCGTAAGTCCCTGAAAGATCCGTAATTTCTCCCAATTCCACCAGGCGGTTATAAGCATACCAAGTACATTGACCTACTGGATAGCCACTCCCTGCTTGCGTCGTCGTACTAGCAGATGTTGGCATATTTTTGATTTTATCCCGATATTCCTCAGGAAAATCCCAGGAGGAAGCAAGCGTTCCGCCACCAGCCACCTGTTGAGTTAGGAAGTTTAATATTTGCTTTGCATTATTCTGACGTTCTAGTAGCTTATCCCCTGCATTACCTTCCCAATTATTGAGAAAACGTTTGGTGAGTGTATTCACGTCATCACTGCTCGTTAGAATTTCCTTAGCAATTGTTGTGTAATAAGGGTTGTCACCATTTAACATAAAGTCTAGTTGTAATTCCAGATCATACCATTTCTTTCCTTGACTAGTCGCATATTGACGAAGGAGCGTTGATCGATTGGCGCCATCTGAAGTATCCGTCCACATGCCTAAACCTAATCCTCGGTGAACAACTAGGCTTCCTACACTAGCACCTTCACTATAGCCCATATTCAGCCAAGCTTCATCATCCCAAGATGATTCACTTGCACCAATAGGTGGGGACAAATAATCACTTTCAGCTCGTTTGGCCGTAATACTACTTTCCGTCGCAAAATTCCCTAACATAGCAGCTAACCCGTTGTCAGTCAGATTAGGTATTTTTGATTTTAAGTAATCTCGAATACTTCTAGCCTTTGTCGCTAAATCCCCATCAAGTGTTGTCAAGACTGAAGTCGTTTGATTATAAGTCACAGACTGGAAGTAAAAGCCTGAATTGACTGCCGTCCACTTAGCCTCTTTCTCCTTCGTTGCTTTTTCTTCCAGCTTCTGATATTGAATGGTTTGATAACCATTTGTCGTCACTTTTCCAATCTCATCGCCAGACGTGACCTCTGCGCCATCTGTAACACGGATACTACCAACCTTTTCAAAAGTGAAGATAGCTTCATCTGTTTGAATAGCTACAGTATCGTCTTTGATGATTACCTTTCCATCCAAAGGAGCTCTTAAAGTCTGACCTGTTGTTGCCTTCAATTGTGTTTTTTCATAAATATCTGTCGTTGAGGTATAGCCAAAACGCTTCAAAATAACCAAGGCATCGCTATAACCTTCCTCTTCTTCCGTATAAAAAGGATTGTCTAGTTCTTGATAAGCAGGGTAACGTCCTGTTTCTTTAGCTAAGTCAAGTAACTCCTTATACTCTTCTATCTCATCTTTATCAAGTTTAGCCCACTTTAGTGTTGAAGAAGATCCGTAGAGGTCTGCCATGGTTTTAAGATTGCTTGGGTCATCATTTAGATGGTTCCATAAATCGTTTAAAGCATCCGAATAGTGATTAAAGCCTAAGTTTCCAGCTAACTCTCCACCTGTTCCCTCATTCCAGTTACTATCTGGGTTCCATTCACTACCGTAGCGGTAGTTCATAAAAAAGAGGATATCATCGATGTTGGTCCAGTAATCTACCTTGTCATTAGATTTCTCTCGATCTCGTTTACTCATCTGTAGCCAAGATTGGTTTAAATCAAACTCATCTTGTTGAACAGGCCCACTACCCCCTAGAACCCCCATAAAGAGGGCTAGGAGACCAAAAATAAGAAACATCAGGAAATAGGACTTAACCGTTAATGGATTAGCCAAAATAGAGCGGATCGGTTTTGAGCCCACTTTTAAGGCTGTTCCCGTTCCTTTAGCGACTTTTCCTGCCTTGGTTTGTGCAACACGTTGTCTCACTTGGCGGAATTTTCTCGTGAGTTTGCCTTCCCAAGAAAATTCTTCTGGGGTTCTGGTATAGCCACGTCCACGGATAAAATTATAAGTACGGTTCAACTGACCATAACTATGTTTGATGGTGTACTTGGCTAGCTTTCCACCTGCTTTAAGCGCATGTTTAGAAGCGTTCTTTTGATAATGAAATTGACGAATATCTTGTCTGGCTTTGACCAAATCCCCTAAGATGTCATTATCCCGTACCGTTTGTTCGGCATTCTGCCGAACTTTCATCCTAGCACCTTGTTTGGTACGTCGCTTCAAGCGATTAGGAATATAAGTATCATCATCTTTTTTAGCCCGCTTATAGATGGTCTTTGCAACTCGTTTATTGAGCCTTGCCTTATCTTGTTGTTGCTTAAAGAAAAGGGCCTTAGCTGTGGGTTTAGGTTTTTGATGCAAGGCATAGTCTTTTTGAGCTAGACGATAGTCTTTCTTAGCTGCTTTGTAAGCCATTTTAGACTCCAAGCGAGCTTCTTTAGGCACCTTGCTTCGATTGGACGTGATGCCTTCTTTTACCCGCTGCTTACGTTCTTGTCTGGCTTGTTTGGGATCTGTCTCATACATTAACTACACCTCACTTTCTTTATTTTTGGGTTAGCCATCGGTTGCGACAAGTTGGTAAAGCTTCGTATCTCTCGCAATAGGATTTTCAAAAGGAACAATGGTATCCCCAGCCACAATCAAGCCTGTTCCTTTCGCTTTAGGGCGTAAGACAAAACGTTCCAAGGAAGGTGTCAGTGGGGTCACTTGCGACAGCGCTTCTAAATCGGTACGTTTAAGTTTTAGAAGAACCATAAATTCACAGTTAGCAACAAGTTTACGTCCTTCTTCTGTTGACAAGACAGTTTCAGGATTTTGAGTAATTCCTGTTGAGATAGCACCATACTTACGAATACGCGAGTAAAGTTCCGTAAAGAAGGTTGCCTGCAGTTTATTTTTAAAGTAAAGTTGCAACTCATCAAAATAAAGCCAAGTAGTTAGTTTTCCTTGGTGATTGACCACTTGATTCCAAATATAGTCTTGGATAACAAGAAGCGCAAAAGGTTTGAGTTTCCCACTTAACTGCTTAAGGTTAAAGATAATAAAACGATTGTCCATATTAACATTGGTTGGATGGGCAAAAATGTCGTTAGACCCTCTGGTATAAGGTTCTGCTTTTAGGGCTAACAGCTGTGCCACCTCTTCAGGTTGTTGCTCTAATATCTCCTGCCAATCCTTGAAGGTAGGCTTGCGATAAGCTTCATAGGTTTTTCTGGTTACTCGGTCAATCATGGCAAATTCATCATCAGAGACCTCAGAGAAGATATTTTCAAAGAGTGTAGACAAGAGGTTTGACTTTTGCCCAATAGGATCATTATCTTCAGCCTGCAGTTTATCTTTATCAGGTAGATCAAGGAGGTTGAAGTGATGAGGAGATCCTGGCGCAATGGTAATGATTTCTGCGCCAAAAGCCCGTCCGATACCTGTATACTCATCTTCAGCATCAACGATAATAATTTGGTCTTCTGTATACCGTAGAAGCGTTGGGATAATTTCTCCTGCCTTAGCTAGGACTGACTTCCCAGAACCAGGAATACCAAAAATAACACCTGAACCTGTATTCAGATCTCTTTTACGGTCAACTGTAATGGCATTCTTAGAGAGCTGATTTTGGCCATAATAAATCGCCCGTGGACTGTTAGAACGCAAATCCACATTCGTAAAAGGCACTTGGGTAGCTAAATTGCTCGTCGTCATGTCCCGCATAAAGCGACGTTTGACATTAATAAAAGGCACCCCAATTGGTAAAATCGTATTGAGGGCCTCTTCTTGATAAAGGTAACATTTGTCTAGCTCAATCGTATTCTTGCGAACTGAGCGTTGCACCTGTTCGGTATAGTTATTGAGTTCTTCTAGGCTATCTGCTAGGAGATAGATGGTCATAACCCCTGAAAACATCTTCTGGTCATTGTCCTGAAGTTCTTCCGTCCACTTTTCGGTTTCTCTTGACGTTTCGGTGGCTTTCCCTCCTACGACTAAGTTGGCAGCAATCCCATCTTTAGCCGCTGCCTTTTGGCTTTTAATCATTTCTCTACGAACACTTGATTGAACCGTTTTAATTTTTTTAATGGCTGCAGCCGTATCGTATGGTTTCGCATGTAAGCTAATAGCTAATTCAATCCCAGTATCCAAAATATTCTTAATCAGCTTGTCATTTAAGAAAGTTGGGTACTGTTTCACATAAAGAATTCTAGCGTAATAATCATCAATCTGAAGATGGTCTTTCTCAAACTTTAGGTAAGATGGTGCAATAAAGTCTCTGGTTGATAGATCAGCTACTGCGATATCTTCATAACTAAAATCGAGAAAGGCTTCTTTTCGTAGCAATTTACGAAAAACACGCAGTCTGTCTAAGCCATCCATTTCCTTAAAGGAAATTCCTAAACTGCTGTACTGACTTTCAATGACATTAGCCGTATCGTCTAAAATACGCCTTGCTTGGTTGGGTTGGTCGGCCTGTGCCGTGATGGTTAGGTACTTCTCCACTTTGAAAGTATTTTGATCCTGAGAAAAGCGATCTTTAATCATGGCATTGTATTCGTTGCGAATATTATCATAGCCATCTTGAGCGAGATCATACCGAATGGCCTTTAAGCTATCACTTTCAACCCGTCGATTAAGAATAAGCAGTTGCATATCATTATCAATGTCTAAAGAGTTAAAAATATCCGCATTGGTTTCAATGACATCGATGCGTTCATCATCTGTCGCTGTAATGTAACTGGTATCTCCCAAATGATACGTCTTTGAGTAGGTGTCATCAGTGACGGTCATGAGACCATCTGGGGTTAAATATTGATAATTGAGCGTATTTTGTGTGGACGCTGTCATGGTACGTCTGAGACGTTTCGCACGTTCCTTCTCAGCTTTGGAGAGTTTCGGGGTTGTCTTTCGACTGAATAAAGTCATTTCGAGTGTATTCCTTTCTATCGTAGTCAGTCTGATATGTACGTTCTTGTTTGGTTAACAAAAAGCGCATCTCATCCTTTATTTTTTCATCAATGTGACACCCAAAAATCACAAAAGGCGCTAGTACCAGAATACCAACGCCATAGCGAATTATAATGGGTGTTTTAAGCCAAAATAAGATTGACGTGACAATAACTGCCAATCCAATACCAAAAAGCAATAGCCACTGTCTTAAGGTCATATAGCCCAGGAATGGGCGTTCATAGCTATCTAGGGCTTTTAAAAATTCACTACCTAGTCGTGTCATGCCTTCTCTCCCTGTTCATCTTTACTAGGATGGTATGGACCATAGAAGGTGTCAACAATACCAGCCGACCGTAGAGCAGACTGCATGGCGGAACGAGCCAACTCTGAAGCTGCAATACCTCTTACTTTTAATTCCCACAACTCTTCCTCTTTTTCATTAATCAAATTATCCATCCACTCATTATCTTCAATGAGTTCATCTCGTCTTGTCTTGAGTTCTTCTAAATTCATGTTTTATCCTTTCCATCAAAAAAACAGTCCTTGATTTAGAACTGTTTGATTAGGTTACTATTTATTGAAAAGCCGTTGCCAGAAAGAGCGACTACGCAAGGACTTGGTCTCTTCTTGAGCAGCATCTCTTTCTTCACGTAAATGTCGCGACTGTTCTGTTAGCTGTTGACGTTCTGTTCGGAGCTGTGCCTTTTCTTGATTCAGGAGTTCATTATCCTTCTCCAGCTTTTTGTAATATTCTTCCTTTTCGCAGTAGTGGCGTAATCGGATTTCTGCTTGCTTGATTTCTTCTCGCAGTTGATTAACCCTAGCGTCTTTTTGACTGAAGCAAGCTTCCAACCGCTTAATCTCTGCCTCAAGTTCCTGGCGCTGTTCTTCATACGTTTTCAATGTGTGGTACTTCCTTTCATTGTCATCTAAAAAGACAAAAGCTTCTAGGTGGTATTTATCAAAAGTTCCGTAGAGCTTATAATTTCTCTCCTGGTAAACCTCCCGAACTCTCTCCGCAATACCTCTGATTTGTTCGGATGAGACAAATTCTTCAGGGACATAAATCTTAGTGGACTCGGGAAATTGGGCTTTTGCCTCCAGCAAAGGCACTCCTCTTTGGGCTAGTTTGATCCGTTTCACAGGCTCTGGACGCTTTGTTTTGTAAAATTCAATGCCTAACTGACCATTTAAGCGGTAGTATTCTGAATAGGGATAGGTCTCGTCAATCTCAATCCATAACTTTAAAACGACAAAGTCCTCATCTTCAAAAACCACTCGCTTCATGGGAGAGATGGCTTTAGGAAAAATAAGGGCGGTACGCTCGCCATAGCCAATCTGAAACTTTTTGATTGATTTGAAGGCCTCGATAAAGGCATTAAGTTCTGACGAATACTCAAAACTGCCTTCCGTTCCTTTTAGCGGACTTTCTTCCCCTGGATAGTAAGTGAAGTAAGGCTGTCCTTGATAACGGCCGTCTTTTTTATGCCCATGCTTTGGGGCAACCTTTAAGTCGGTCTCAATATCATAAAGACTTGCCTTCTCCTTTGGACTAGTCTCTATCAGGGCTCGCCCTTTCAAGGCTAGCGCATCAAAAGCGTTGACTAGCTCTTCTTCTCCTGAAGACTTTTTCCACTTTGCATAAAATTTTGAAACTGCCATAGGCTTCCTCCTCATGTAATACCATTATACCACAATTTCCTAATTCACCTGCATAATACTTTTAGCCATCCGTTGACTACCAAAGAGCATCATAATGTAAATAATCCCTTTAGCGATCGCCATAAGAGCACTAGTCCAGGCCCCTGTACTAGAAACAGTTAAGAGGTCATCTGTAACAATGGCTGGATAGAGAATAATAATGATCACCAAAATCAGTCCTTGGAGAACAGCTGCAATATACAGTTTGAAAAAGCCAAAGCAGATGGGGCGCAGACTGTCCATTAGGTAACAAGCGACAATGATTTTAGCGATGCCTTTATACGTGTATAGTGTAAAGGAGCGCAATAAAATCAGCAACTTCGTTGAAATTTGACCGATAAAGTCAACTACCCAGTAAACAAATTGAAGCATTAGTTTAGCTGCAAAATTTAAGCCTTTAAAATTTGGTGTTTGGGCTTTGTAAGGATCTAAACTAGCTTGAGCGACCATCTTGATAATGACATTAAAAAGCCAAGAGAGGCTGTCAAAAATCTCATCCACATAAAGGATGAGAAAAAGAGCAATGGTATATTTGAGGATTTCCTCAATCCAGAGCTGCAGGGTCAGCTCCCCACCATTGCTTTTTAGTTGTTGGTTCCAGTTCATGAGGTTAATCCCCATAAAAAGCAACAGTAATAAAATGGCAACTGTCTCCATTGACCCTGAAACGGTTTCCATGAGCTGGTAGGCTGTCGGGTTATAGTCTTTAAGACTCATGGTTAATTGGTCTAGTGTGGATTGGTTCACGACCACCACCTCCTTCTCTTAACCCATGCTTGAGAGTCCTGCAGCGAGAGCTGAAAAGAGAGCTTTCAGCACCGTTCCTATGATCGCTCCTAGAATCACACTTTGGATCCCCTTATCCTTCTTGTCGTCCATTTCTCGCCGAATACCAATCGCCAAGTCCCAAGCACCCCAAGCTGCCCAGCCAAGACCAACTAGGCCTCCGATCGTTCCAACTTGATTAATAAAATTCACAACTGTTTGCATATAGATATTTCTCGCTTTCTATTTTTAAAGTCAAAAAAAAGACACCAAGAAGAATCTTAGTGTCTCATAGGATAATGATGAAGAAAGTTACTCTTCGTTTGGATGGAAGGTTAGAGAAAGGGCGGTAATGACTGCTAGAACAACAATAATAGTTGTTTCCCACCAGTAATGAATTGGAACACCTTCTGGCATAATCCAATTGTGAAACCACGTTTCTACACTAGCAGGAGCATTTCCTTCTTTCGTCAGAAAAGCATAATAGCAAATAACCAAAAAGCCAACAATTACTTTAAATACAAACCAGCCAATAGCTGTGAACAATAAGCTTTTAACGAGGTTAACAATAAAAAGCAGTAAAAAGACTGGCGTTATTGCTACTTTAACTAAAAAATTCGGTAAATTTTTCATACTTGTTAAAAGCACTTGTCCCAATCGCTTAAGCCCCTTTTTCCATTTATTTTCTTTAGGTAATTGAGCTTTCCGAGTTGACCGTTGAGGCGTATAGTATTTATAGCCGTTTTTTGTCACATGTGCATCCATTTTCGTATCCTTTCTCATCATAAGTCCTCCCTAGTGTTATTAGGTTAAGTATACCATATTTCACTAGGAAACTCTAGGCTGTTATTAGTAGCACTTTGTTCACCTCATCCACTCCTAATAACAACCCCTTACTTTGCCTTATTAGTTTATTTGTTACAGTCTTTTATTGAATTTTTAGGGGGCAATTACCTGCTCCTAGAAGCACACTATCTGGAGATTTAAAGACGTTAACAATTTTAGGCAGGATAATGTACTTCTAGGAGCAGGCAATGCCTGCCCTTAATGTCAATTAGTGATGTTTTTCTTTTTTACGAAGACCAAAAACGGCACCAACAGTCATCATAAGACCAATAAGCGTTGCCAAAACACTCATTGGGGTTGTTTCATCCCCAGTCATTGGAAGTGCCGCAGCTTTAACAACTGGTACTTCTTCAACTGGTTTAGCTGGTTGTTCTAGTTCAACTGGGGTTTCAGGGGTTAGTGTATGAGTCGTTACTTTAGCAACTAGCTCACGACCATTGATAGTATTGATGAAAGTATTTTCCACTTCACCATCTTTAATACGTTCCACTTCAATCCAGAAGTCAGCATCAAAAGTACCTTCGACACCTAAAGAGTTGAGGAAATCTTTATCAATACTATAAGCCCATTCACCTTTTTCAGCATCCCAAGTGACTTTAACAATTTGATTAATAAAGTCATCATCAGTATCTTGATTAAACTCAAAGATAAAGTGATAGCTTGTTCCAGCTGTGATAATATCACCTGCTTTGAGGACTGTACCATCTTCAGTAATCACATCATAAGGTAAAGTCATATCTTCTTTAGCAGTGTATTCAGTACCAGTGATAACACCTTTCCAGTTTCCTGTGTAGCGGTCATGTTCAAGGTCTAGCTTGTCTTTACCATCATATTGCCAAAGTGTATCATGATCTTTTTGAACAGTCACACCATCAAGTTTGTAATTAAAGACTTGATTAAGCCCAACTTCTTGACCATCAAGAACAGTACCATCTTTACTAATGGCATGTTTTTCTGGTGATACATCTGGAACTTTAACAAAGACTAGGTTTGATTGATAACCATTTCCGAATTCAACTTGAACAAAAGTATTTTCAGCTGTTTCACCTGGTTGAGCGATAATTTCAACTGGTAAGTTAACCGTCACATTATTACCTGTTAAGACATAGTTTTGGTAGTAATCTTTGAGGTCATTTGGAATCCAAACGACAAATTCACCATCTGGAGTGAGATGAGCACCATCTAGGAAAATTTGAATTTCAGCTGGAATTGGTTGCCCTGCTTCAATGTCATAAAATGTTCCTTTGGCGGTAATATCATTACCTTTACTATCGGTTACAGTAGCTTTAGTGATATCTGGATTGACTGTCTTGTCATCTGTATCATCATAGATACCTGCTGATTTTGCCATTGTGTCTACATCAACAATCGTATTAACATAAACACTGTAGTCAGTAATCAAGTGGAATGTTACATCTTTATCAAAAACAGTCTTACCATCAATATCGCTACCAGCTTTATCTGTGAGTGTTTTCGTTGGGTTTGGATTATCTGGTGTATCAATTGATGGAATATTTGAAACAACTTTATAATAGCCATCAGCGGTTGAATAAATGGTTTCAAAAGCATTATCATAATGAGCATTGTCATTTAATGGTTTACCAACAAAGACAAAACCAGGAACTTCAACATCTTGATCACGATGAGCATTTAGGATTGACAACAGTTTAGCTGTTCCAACTAGTTGATAAGAGCCATCTTCAGTAGTTTTAAGAGTATAATAATCAGCGTTTGCCTCAGCTGTCGCTTCGCTATCCACTTCAAAACCAGCTGGGAATGGATCGTTCATCACAACAGCAGTCAATTCTTTACGACCTGCCAACAAGTTACCGTTCTTGAGTACCCACTTCACAGTTGAACCTTTAGCAACTATCTTACCATTAATATCAATATTATCATTGTTAGTAACGGCTTTTTCATTCGTTGGTTTTTGAGTCACTTCAACAGGATGAACTGCTGTTTTAAGGGTAATATCATGAACAGTTGTAGATAGGGCTGGAGTTGTCACTTCTGTTTCAACTGTTATTGGGGCTACTTCTGTTTCAAGTTTGATAGCATGAGTTTCAGCTTGAACGTTAACATCATGAAGTGTGACACTTGTAGGAACAGTGACTTGATCTGCTGTGATATGAACAGTTTGAACGGAAACTGGTAAGGTTTCTGTGTAGGTTGGCTCTTCTACATTTGAAATACTTACATGACGTGGTGTCACAATTCTAACTTTCGCTTCAGCACCAAAGTCCGTACGAGCAACCGCGACACCATTTCCGCCAGCTGTGTTTCTAATAACAGTAGAATATTCATTGCTATATTGAGCAATCAAAGCCACACCATCAGGAGCTGAGTTAAATCCAGTCAAGGCACTTGTTGGGGTAGTGTTTTTCCCATAGGTTAAACCAAGATTTTCATCAACACCAACTCGGTTACCACCAACACCTGAGTTAGTCGCAAAGCCACCACCGATTCCAAGCACAGTAACACCATTAGCTTCCAAATACTGCCCAATATCAAAATCACCTAATAGTGAAATCCAAAGGTAATTATCATTATTATCTGGTGAATCAACACGAATGACTGTACGGATACCATCAGATTGATCATTGACGCCATAACGGTAACCATCAACAGCATTAATTGCTCCGTCTTGGTTCCAAAAAACAACTTCATCAGCTGGTGAAGCTAAACCTGAAGTATCCGTGTGGAACAAGACATAAGCATCGTGAACACTATCATCTAACATAGTGATAGCATTAGGAATTTTATACCAAGTTAAAATTTTGCCTTTCCAAAGCTGAGTTGTGGTTCCATTTGCGTTGTAATCATAAGCTCCAGCCCAATCAGTGCCAATATTACCATCTAACCCGTCTCCTTCAGGAGCAACATTCCCCCAGTTAATATTAGCAATCACATGAGATTGGTTAACGTCACCTTTAACATAAACGGTAGCTTTACCAGGTTCAAGGGAACCAGTTGCTACAATTTCAACACCATTGACTGTTTGAGCTTTCTTAAATTGACTAGTATTTGATTGAGTGTAGCCGTTTGAACCGACATATTGAACCCAGCCATCATTAGCACCGAGAACATTACCGTCATTGGCTTTCTCAAGCTGTGATTTAACTCTTTCGATTTCATCAGCATTAAATTTATCAGCTGTAACCTTATCAGTGTCATAGTCACCAGTATAATTTAAGCCCACACGATCAAACGCCGCTTTATTTTTTTGATCAACAGCAGCTTTTTGTGAATCGTAAGCACTCTTCTTAGCCGCATTTTCTTCTTGAATTTGCTCGTTTTTAGCAGCAACTTCATTAACTTTAGCAACTTGCTCTTGAGCAATCTTTTGAGCTTCTTCTACAGTTGTTTCAATAGTACCAGCGTTTGTAACAGTTGTTCCAGAAGCAGTAGCTTTTGAAACAGCATCCTCAATAGCTTTGTTAGCAGCCGCTTGAGCTTCTTCCGCAGCTTGTTTATTAGCTGAGTTAATCGTTTCAGCCTTAGTTTTAGCTGCTTGCGCATCTTTCAAAGCTTCTTCTTGCTTAGCAAGGTCTGCTTTAGCTTCTGAAATAGAACTGTACGATTTTGAATCCCCTTTTGTAAGGTCTAAACCAGCTTCTTGCGCTTGTTTTGTCAAGTCAGCAATCGTTTTATCCGCTTCTTTTTGCGTTTCAGCCGCATTATCTAAGCTTGATGTTTGTTTAGCACTATCAGCTTTCGCTTCATCAACCGAAGTATACGTTTTGGTTTCGCCAGTCGAAACGGTTACTCCCGAAGCTTTAGCGTTATCAGCTGATTGTTTAACAGCTTTATCTACACTAGCTTGGGCTTCTTTAAATTCAGTAAGTTTAGTGACTTGAGCTTGAGCATCTGCTAAAGCCTGAGCTAAATCATCATAAGATTTTGAACCAGTGGTATTGATAATAACACCTGATTTTTTAGCCTCTTCAAATGCTTGAGCCATTGTGTTAGTAATTGTAGTCTGTGTCGCTTGAGCTTTTTGCAAACTAGCGACTTGATTTGCTAAATTTTCAAGAGCTTTTTTAGCATCACTTGTTTTAGCGCCTGCGGTTACAGTAACTTTAACACCTGATTTTGTAGCAGCTTCGACTGCTTGAGGAAGCTCTGCATTAACTTGTTTTTGAGCTTCAGTCACTTCAGAAAGATGATCAACTTGCGTTTGAGCATCTGCTTTAGCTTCATCAACTGAAGTATACGTTTTTGCTTGACTGCTTGCTTCAGTTGAAACGTCAACACCAGCTGCTTTTGCAGCTTCTTCCGCTGTGGCTTTCGCACTATCAACGGCTTGTTGGGTTTCAGTTGCTTGGTCAACCGCTTCTTTTTGTTTCGCTAAATCTGCTTGAGCATCCGCATAGCTAGAGTGAGTTACCGTTCCATTTTCATCAACTTCTACACCAGCTTGTTTAGCATCTGAAACCGATTGATCTAAGCCATCTGATGTTACTGTTTCCGTTAATTGACCAGTTTGTTCACCAGACTGATTCGTTAAATCAGTGTGTGATTGACTATTATCTGCTTGTGTTTCTGCTAAATTAGTGGCATTACTGTCAGATACAACAGTTACTTCTGGTTGTGTTTCAACCGTGTTTGTTGCATCATCCGCATAGGCAGCACTTGAGATAGTAACCACTGCACCAAGCGCAATACCTGAAGCTAATCCTTTAGCCCATTTTTTCTTGCGGAAAAATCCGTGTCCATTTTGTGTGTTTTGATTTGTCATAATAACCTCCGTATGACTTTCCTAAAAAACTATAGCAATAAAAAATGAACAGTTTAATGACATGTTCAGGTCTACTTTAAATTAAAGAAAAGAATAAGGAAAAGCAGTTTTACGACCTACTTAGGTCAAAAGAGAAAAAGACGTTATGAATAAAGCAAAAACTCTATGATTATAAAACCATAGAGTTGCTTTTTGATTAATTATTTTTTCTACGCACACCTACTAAGCCCCAAATCGTCATAAGACAACCAAATAGGACAGCAAGCACTGAACTGTGTTCACCAGTCATTGGAAGTGTGCTAGCCGTAACAACTGAGACTTCTTCAACTGGTTTAACTTGAGCTTTGACTGATATTGATTCGACACTTGAAGATTGAATAGTTGTTTGACGATCTTCAGCTTGATAGCTTACAATTTTACCTGTTTCATCAACAATTGCTACAGGTGTTTTACCTTGAGCGATAATCGCATTATATTCATCTTGCAAACGTTGTTTTTCTTGTGCATCAAGCATGGTTTGATAAGCTTTTGAAGTCGTATCATAAACTGCTTGTGCTACTGCTTGTTTCACTTGTAAGTCTTTTAGTTTCAACAATTCTGCCTCTAAATTATCAAGAGCAGCTAACAAGTTGGCTTTTGCGGTTGCTTCTTGTTGTTGAGCTTGTGCTAACAATTCAGGAGCATTTTGCAGACTTGTTAAATAAGTTTGAGCTTTAACAAGATTATCTTTAGCGGTAATAACATTTTCTTTAGCCTTAAGAACATTTGCCTGAGCAGCCGCAAGACTATTTTGCAAACTTGCTAGACGATTTTGTTCAGTCGCAAGAGTTGCTTGCTTAGTAGCTAATGTCGCTTGTTTGGTAGAAAGAACTTGTTTAGCAGATGCTAGATTAGCTTGTTTAACTTTAATATCAGCACTTAAATCATCCACCGCTTTTTGAGCTTTAACAAGATTTTCTTGTGCTTGGATCAATGTGGCTTGAGCAGATGACAAGTTTACTTGAGCAGTCGGAGTTTGAACAGCGACTGATTGGGCTTGTGTTAATGCTTTGCTTGCTGATGACAAGTTTGATACTGCATTATCATAAGCTGTTTGAGCAGTTGCTTTGGCTTCTTGCGCTACACTATTTTCAGCTTGAGCATTGGCTAAGGCTGATTTTGTAGCTTCTAGTGTTGCTTTAGCAGAAGTTAAAGTAGCTTGTTTTACTTTTATGTCAGCATTCAAGTCTTCAACCGCTTTATTCGCTTTTGTTAAACGTTCTTGAGCTTTAGTTAAATCTGTCTCTGCTGATGCAAGATTGGCTTGTGCTGTTGGTGTTTGAATAGCTACTGATTGCGCTTGGGTCAGGCTAGCACTAGCTGATGATAATTGAGAAATTGCATTATTATAAGCTAATTGTGCAGCTGTTTTAGCTTCTTGTGCCACATTATTATCAGATTGAGCATTGGCTAAGGCTGATTGTGCAGTATTGTAAGCAGCTGTCACCTTTTCAGCTGATTTTGTATTTACAAAAGCTGTTGTGTTAAAATTACTTGAATTCGAAACTTGTTCTTCTGAAATTGAGACAAAGTGTACTCCAGCAAATGCACCATTTTCAGTTGTCGGACGTGAAAAATCAATAGCAAAGTAGACTTGCGAATTAATATCTCCACCGCCAACAATATCTCTAGCATGTCGCCATTCATCAGCGTTAAACATAAAGTCCGTGACTGCCTGATAAACTCTTTGTTTTAACGTAGCAAAAGTAATACCATCATAGACTTGTGATGAAGCCCAATCTTCGTAGTATTGACCACCTTCAGATTCTTCATCAGCGGATGAAGTAGGTAAGCCAAAGTATTGAGCGGCCTTATTAACCGCTTTAGCATCATGACCAATTTGCCCTTGTTTCATAGCCTCAGTAACGTTCCAACGATCTGAAACATACCCATCTGTAACAAGGTCAACGAATTTTACAGATGACTCAGTAACGATAACTTGAGGACTACCAAACACAACTCTGATTTGATTAACTAAATCAGCAGCAAAGAGTGATAACTCTTTAATAACGTCTTCTGGAAGATCATTAATTTGATATTTTGTTGAGTTAGCATCATTAGGATTGCTCTTGTAAGTATTGACTTTAGCTAACGCTTCTGACTCTTCAGCTAATGTTTTCAATATTTGTTGACGCTCTTCAGCTGACAATGAATAATCATTGTACTTTTTCAATGCTTCAACATATGCTTGACTTAAAGTAATTGTATTAATCGCTTTATAATCATTTTCAGCTACTTTGTATGCTGCTTCAGCATTTTTCAAGGCTTGTTCCGTTTGATTGGCTTTAGCAGTTTTAGCAGCTAAATCTGATTTTGTAGTAGATACATTTTGGTTTGCTTCATCTACTGCTTTTTGAGCATTATCAATCGCTTGTTGGCGATTAGCATCTGCCTCTTGCGCTTTTTGCAACGCTGATTGAGCAGCTGACAAATTAGCTTGTTTACTGGCTTCATCATTTTTTGCAGCTTCAGCTTCGTCCAAGATAGCTTTTTGACCTGTACCATCCAAAATCGCTTGCTTTTCATTGACATCTTTTCGAGCTTGGTCAACAACTGCTTGTTTGGTATCTTCAGTAGCTTGTGTTTGATTAGCTTGTGCTGTCTTAGCATCTAAATCTGATTTTGTTGACGTAACAGTTTGATTGGCTTCGTCAACGGCTGTTTGAGCATTGTCAATCGCTGTTTGACGATTGACATCTGCTTCTTGAGCTTTTGTTAAATCAGATTCAGCTTGAGCTACTTGATTTTGAGCTGAGTTAACATCATTTTGTGCTTTATCACGATTGGCAATAATTTCAGCTTGACCAGTACCATCTAAGATAGCTTGCTTATCGTTAACATCTTTTTGGGCTGCATCAACGTCTGATTGAGCTGCATCGACCGCTGTTTGAGCTGAGTTAACAACTTCTGTTTGATTATTGACTGCTTCTTGTGCTTGAGCAACTGTATTTTCCGCCACTCTTTCAGCATTATCAGCTTGAGAAACTTGTTCTTGAGCCGAGTTAACATCATCTTGTGCACTAGCAATATTTTCTGGTGTTGCTTGGTCTACAAAATTTTGAGCCTCATTAGTTGATTGTTGGGCTTGATTATATGTTGATTGAGCTTCATCAGCAGCTGTTGCTGCATCACTAACAACTTGTTCTTGATGGCTAACCGCTTGATTAGCTGTATCAAGATTAGCTTTAGCAGCATCGACATCTGCTTTAGTGACGTTGCTTTCTACTTGATTAGCTTGTGCCTCAGGATTTTGGGTTGTAGATGAAAGATCAACTTCATCTGCATTAACTTGAGAAACTACTCCTAAACCTGCTACTAATGTTGCTGTAGCTGTCATAACTTTTGCTTTATTCATAACGTCTTTTACTCCTTTAACTGCCATTTTTCCTTACTCCTTTATTTTAGCACTTCTTCTAATGTTCTGACGATTAAATTTTGTGTTTTTGATGTTTTCTCCAAGAGGCAACTCCTAAAAGAGACATCAAGAAGAAACCAATAGCTGATAAGCCAGCTGTATTTTTTTCACCCGTATGTGGCAAAGTTACCATGTCACCTTGAATCGTTTTAGCTGTGTAAGTACCATCAGCGTTTGCCGTCACGCCAACTGACTCTGGTGTAACTTTTTCACCTGATGAAAGTGTTACGAAACCATCACGAATATCAACAAGACTTGCACCATTGTAGAGTGTTACAGGATTACTACGAGTCACATCTCGTACAATTTGACCAGTCATTGTTGATGTTGTCCCAACCTGCGAAGCACCAGCGTTTTGAGCTGTTTCCGCTGAAATGTTTGGATTATTGGTTGGAACGCTTGGATCAGGTACGACTGTAGCTTTACCACCATCAGTAGTTGGAACTTCTACTTCACTAGGTTCTTCTGTTGAAGGCTTCTCAGTTTCAGTTGGGATTTCAGGTTCTGTCGTTTCAGAACCTGGATCACTTGACTCGTCCTCACTAGTTCCTGGATTTGTTGAACTGTTATCCCCTGTGTTATCACCAGTTGAAGGCGTTGTTGGATCAACAGGAACGGTTGGTTCTGTGGTAGAACCTGTATCTGATGTGCCAGACGACGTATCCGTTGATGACGAAGGGTCTGAAGCAACTACTTCCGTTGACGGTGTCGTTGGATCAAGTGGGGTTACTTCATCCGCAAAGGCTGTTCCTGCTGTTGAGAGAACCAAAGTTGATACTGCTAACGATGCAATGACTTGCTTTTTAGTCATAATAAACTCCTTTACTTTCTTTGTCTTATTGGGCGATGGTATCCTTCACCAGTTAGCCGTAATTGATAACCCTGAGGGCTTCTCTCTTTTCGAGCAACTAACTGGTGCCCCTTTTTGATGGTGCGAATTTGCTTATAAATATCTTTGTAACGCAAACGAAGTTCTACTTCTCTTAGTTTGCCATCAACATAGCCTTTAGTTCGTTTACTTGCATAATGCTCACAAAGCTTAACTTCTGTGCCATCATCTAATCGGGCGGTACTACCACCATATTTTCCTAAATAGTTTAAGTCCTTTAGGGTGACTGTGGTTAATGTTTCATCTGTCATAGATTTCTCCTTGAAGTTGAAAAGCGAATTGACGCTGTGCTGTGTCAGAACGTATCTGACATCGGTATTTCATACGCAGGGGTTATAGTCTAGTTTCCCCCAACTCCTTCAGCTTATGTTTTAACATGCTTTTACGTCTGTGGCTGGACTAGATATCCTTTTCTAGTTGCAACTCGCCCCCGTTTTTCTTTTTATCCATAGCCACGCTGTATTAGGGCAAGCGGTGTTTTCAGTTGTCAAAGAACAGAGGTAGTTTAGTGACCTGCCTAGGTCAGACATTTAGGTTTTGATAGCCTTATTTAGTTAGTCGCTTTTCTAAACGTGATTTTCTTGATCCACCTTGGATTGATAAAAAATGGTGGATTAGCTGTTGCAAAATTCATACTGGCTCCAGTTGATAAAGAATTACCAACCAATTGTTCTAATTCTTCTAGGTTGAATGTAATTGTGATGGTTTCTCTCGTAGAGTCATGATACTCCACTAACATTTCAATTGGTTCTACTGGTTTAGGCTCCGAATAGTGATGAGCCTCATGATCAGAATTGGTAAAGAGCCCCATGTTTTCTCCCTTCTCGTTATAATTTAGCGAGTGACTGCTGAAGCTTCTCGCTTTCTTTTTTCAACACCTCTAAGCTCTCAGTATCTGCTTGTAATAAGCTTCCCAATTGCTCGGTTGACGTTGTCACCGTTGCAATCAGTTTAGCAAGGGTACTGACTGGTTCTCCTGTCATCACTTGAACCGTGCTATCATCCGCCGTAGAAGCAACGATAATCAACTCATCCAGTTCTTGATGTTGGGCTAAAATAGCGGTATCTTTTAAAAGTTCAAGAGCCTTTTGATTAAATGGTGTCATGTTATCAGTCCTCCTTTACAATCACGGTCACTTCATCATCTGCCATGAGGGGTGCATGATGACTTTCAACAGCAATTATGGTAATGCCAACAAGAGCTGTAAAACCAGCAATAACAAATACAATACTGAGCACTGTTTTCTCCTTTCCGAACAATCATCTGTGTTCTTCCGTATTCTCCAATTGTTCTTTCGCTATTTCTTCAACACGTTTCATACGTTCCTCATGGCTAAGAGTGTTATCTTTGAATAATGATTTTGGAATTGCAATAAACTTCTCTTTTGGACTACGACCAATGGTTAAAGCTTTATGTGATATTGGTTTAAACTCATCGTATAACATGTAATCTCCTTCTTTTAGTTATCAAGTAGCGTTAAGTTAATCAGCATCAGGACAATTCCTAAGCAAATAACCTTTTGTTCAAACAGGTGTTTTCCCACTAATTGCCAAAACGGAAGTGAGTTAGCCTGCCAATACTGTTGAAATACCCCCATCAGCATAGAAACGATTAAAACGTGACAGCCTATGAGCAATACCAAACTAATCAAATAGCAACTCAACTGACGTAGAAAAAATATGACTTTACTTCGATATTGTGAGGGATACTGTTCTTCAATCGCAGTATCTGGCTTAGTATCATCATTAACGTTCATCGGCTACCACCCCCTGTTGGCGCATCGCATAATAATTTTGGGCATTGCGATGCGCAATTTCTTTTTGCTCATACAGTCGTTCTCGTTTTAAATTGTCTAAGGATCTCAAGAGGTAAGCCAATGGACTTTCACACTCAACAGGGATATGGTTTTCAATCAAGTCAATCATTTCTTGACTGGTAACATAGCCAGCGGCTAAATATTGTCCGATCAACATTTTCTGATGATGCGTTAAGCTATAATTCTGGAATTCTCCTGTAAAGAGATCATACTGGGTAAATTTGGCATTATAGCGATCCGCAATCACATTCAAGAGTGAGTAATATTTGGGTGGAACGTACTTAACCGATTGATCTTGGGAAGAGTGATAATCAGCTTCAGCAGGTTGAGAAAATTCGTCAGAATTTTGCTCAGCCTTTCTAGAACTAATATCCTCACTATTATCAGTCTCACTATAGTAAGTCTCACTAGTGGCTGAATTTGACACTAGCCCCGTCTCATTTTGACACCCCCCTAGTGTTTTTTTGACACCCCCCTGGTCTAAATTTGACACCGGGGTAGGTTTAGGATTAGGATCATTTGGAACGGGTGCGTTAAAATAATCATCTGCCACCAAACTTCCAAGGTAAATTTTATTAGCTAGCGTTCCATTTTTGCTGTTAGACTGTTGAACTTCTTTCATCAATCCGTACTCAGCTAATTGTTTCTTAATTCTTAGCAAAGTTGACTTTGAGCAATTCAAGATTTTCATCAACTCTGTGTTGGAATAAATGAGGTATAATCGTCCTTTATCATCAACCCAATTATTTTTAAGCGATAATTCCAATCGATCTCTTAAGAAAGCATAGGAGACTTTGCTATCTAGTCGCATGTCCTCATAAACAGGACTTTCAAATAGTGTCTTAGGCAACTTGTAATAGCGTTCTGACGTAACGTAGTGATTCGCTGTAATAGCTTCAAATGACATCATAGGTTACACCACCTTTAAATAAAATGTTCCACTTGGGTGAATTTTGACAAGGCCAAATTCTTCTAATTCAGCTAAGTGGTTCTGACTTTCTTGACGAGAAAGATGTAATTCTGACATCAGAAAAGTGATAATCGTTTCTCGCACTTGTCTTTCTTTTGCCGTCATGACGAAACTCCTTTCATGCTAACTTATTTCATTAACTTAGTATTTCAATACTAAACCTTATTTTTGCTCTTTTAGAACAGTCCAAAGTGTTTAAAAATCGGGTAAAGTGCTACTGCGGCATTCATCACAAAGAGAATTAATACTAATACTGAGGGTTCTTTGCGATAATAGCGAATAACAAACATGGCATAAAAGACCATAGCAAAACTAATATTAAAAATAATCAACGGGCTCATGTTTCACTCCTAAAATCACATAACCATCTTTTAAGCCAATAAACTCCGATAGGACATAGGTTACTGTCATCACGATACAACGAGTGGTGTAACCCTGTTTGGGATCGTATTCTCTTAGTAATAGTTCATCCCCAACTTTAAAGTCTCGATCGTTATACCGACATTCAAAGGTTTTACTACCATCTTTGAGTGCTTCAAAATAGTTTGGATAGCATTTTAAATCATGTTGCATTGACATCTCCTCTGTACTTTCTTTACTTCACACCGAACAGATCAAGTAGCCAACCGCCGAATATTATTTGAGTTAAAGCGTAAGCAATAGCAATAACCAAACAACAGAGAGCAAGGAATAACCCAAAATACAGCCAGCCTTTTAACGTCATCTCTTCTTGCTTATTATCATTAATCTTTTTCATATCGCTCTAGACTCCTTCTTTAAAATTCTTTGCGATAGCTTGAATCACTGGAACCGTAACCGAATTTCCCGCTTGTTTATACAGTTGACTATTGCTATTAACTGCGTTGGCTCTCTCAAAAGACCAATCTGGAAAACCTTGTAGTCTCCAACACTCTTTTGGAGTTAATTTACGGATACGATAGCCTTCTGTAATGCCAAAAGTTCCCATTGTTGTAAATCCTCGGTGACCTGTTGTTGTTAATGTACCGACTTCATCTCGATAGGACTTATTGTAAAAATCATAAACTTGTAACAAGTTGTTTTCATGCCAGGAATGACTTGATAGCGTTGGAGAAATAGGATGGCTACCACCATTGTTATAGCCTCTCGCCTTTTGAATAATCTTCGGCTTTTGGTCATTATCAGGAGTTCGTACGGGAATAGCAATTTTACTGCCTTCACCTTTATTCGTCGTTACTGTTGGTGAAAGAGCATCCACCTGATAGACCTCGCCATTCATTCCTCTACCACTAGGGTTGAGATTACCTAATCGTTTTGGTTTGAGAGAATCAACTGTTGGGCTTTCTCCTCTGAGAGGAAATACATTTCTGGTACATGATCTTCTAGAATGTCCGATAATGAACACCCGTTCTCTGTTTTGGGGGACTCCGAAATCTTTGCTGTTAAGCACTTGCCATTCCACATCATACCCCAGTTCATCCAATGTTCTGAGGATGGTCTCGAAAGTATTTCCGTTGTTGTGACTGAGGAGTCCTTTAACGTTCTCAAGGAATAGATAGTGAGGTTTGAGCACAGATGCGAACCTTGCAATTTCAAAGAAGAGAGTTCCTCGTGTATCTTCAAAACCTCGTCTATTGCCCGCAATTGAGAAAGCTTGGCACGGAAATCCTCCACAGATAATATCCACACTTCCGATTCCTCGAATAGCGTCAGTTGTAACGTTTCTGATGTCATGAAACTCAATCTCTCCTTCAGTTTTATAGATAGCTTTATAACTTGCTCTGGCGAACGGATCAATTTCACAAAAGCCTACACATTGATGACCGAGACTTTCTAATCCCATTCGAAAGCCACCAATACCAGCAAATAAATCAAAAAATTTCATTACTAGTGTATCCTCCTATTTTTTCTTAATTCCTCACTAAGAGGAATCTTCAAAACCAGCTAGGTTAACAGCATCAAATAAGGTCAACTGAACAACATTAGTGTGATAGGATTTTGAAGTTAATACTTGTTTTTCTACCACTTCTTCTGATGATGCTAAATCATCCTTACTGTTGTCATCAGAAGAAATAACTTCAAAAATTTCTAAAGTATCAATATCCATCACGAGTTCTAATTCATCAGCCATGGTTTTGTGTCCTTTCGTTTTGATTTAAAAACAGAAAAAGGAGGAACAGATTTCTCCGTTCCTCCTAGTTTTTTTCTATTTATTTTTTATTTCCCAAAACTCTAGACACTTACGTTTCATTTATTAAAATAACACGTTTTCATAATTTCTATTATTAGAATTTTCTGTAAAAGACTATTTTTATTAGTCGTTTAAGGTTTCTTTAAGGTTTCTCCGATAGAATATAGACATCCTAAAACTTTTCTTTTTCATAATCTCAAAAAGATAGCCCTGATTCGTCGGGGCTGTTTTTGTTTTAACTCCTAAAAAGGTCTGAACACGCAAGTTCAGACCTTTAGTTATTTTTATCTTGGCATGAAGAACGACAAAAGAAGTTGAGCACTTTCTCAACTCCTTCTGTCTTTATTACATTTTTTCTTCTAGTTCAACATCTGGGTATTTATCCGCAAACCAGCGAAGCGCAAAGTCGTTTTCAAAAAGGAAAACAGGTTGGTCAAAGCGGTCTTTAGCCAAGATATTTCGACTTGATGACATGCGTTCATCGAGGTCTTCTGGTTTAATCCAACGAACAGTCTTTTTACCCATTGGTGTCATCACAACTTCGGCATTGTATTCATTTTCCATACGGTGTTTGAACACTTCAAACTGCAATTGACCAACGGCACCAAGCATGTATTCGCCAGTTTGATAATTTTTATAAAGTTGGATAGCTCCTTCTTGCACCAATTGTTCAATCCCTTTGTGGAATGATTTTTGTTTCATAACGTTTTTAGCAGCTACTTTCATGAACAACTCTGGCGTGAAGGTTGGTAGCGGTTCAAATTCAAATTTATTTTTACCGACTGTCAACGTATCCCCAACTTGGTAAGTTCCTGTATCGTAAACCCCGATAATATCACCTGCAACGGCATTTTCAACATTCTCACGTGATTCTGCCATGAATTGTGTCACATTTGGCAATTTCACTGATTTTTTCGTACGTGCTAAATTCACGCTCATGCCACGTTCAAATTCACCTGAAACGATACGCACGAAAGCAATACGGTCACGGTGTCGTGGGTCCATATTGGCTTGGATTTTAAAGACAAATCCTGAAAAATCTTTATCGTAAGGGTCGATTTCATTGCCTTCTGTTGTTTTATGTCCATGAGGTTCTGGCGCAAATTGTAAGAAAGTATCTAGGAAAGTTTGCACCCCAAAGTTTGTAAGGGCAGAACCGAAGAATACTGGTGTTAAATCACCAGACAAGATAGCTTCTTCTGAAAATTCATTTCCTGCTTCTTCTAACAATTCAACATCTTCCAAAACTTGTTGGTAGAATGGGTTGTTAGCAAATAATTCATCACCAGCTTCAAGTGCTGCAAAACGTTCATCGCCTTTGTAAAGTTCTAAACGTTTGTTGTACAAATCGTAAAGCCCTTCAAATGATTTTCCCATCCCAATTGGCCAATTCATTGGATAACTTGCAATACCAAGCACTTCTTCCAATTCTTCCAAAAGGTCAAGTGGTTCACGACCATCACGGTCAAGCTTGTTGATAAAAGTAAATACTGGAATATTACGGTGTTTAACAACTTCAAACAGTTTTTTCGTTTGTGCTTCGATACCTTTGGCAGAATCGACAACCATAACCGCAGCATCTACCGCCATAAGAGTACGGTAAGTATCTTCAGAGAAGTCCTCGTGCCCTGGTGTATCAAGGATATTGACACGTTTTCCAGCATAATCAAATTGCATCACTGATGAAGTAACGGAGATACCACGTTGCTTTTCAATATCCATCCAGTCAGATTTAGCAAAGTTCCCTGTCTTTTTCCCTTTTACGGTACCAGCTTCACGGATTTCTCCACCAAAATAAAGTAATTGTTCTGTAATTGTCGTTTTACCAGCATCTGGGTGACTGATGATGGCAAACGTACGACGTTTTTTAATGTCATCTTGAATTGTCATTTTATTTCCTTATTAATCTTAATTATCTTCTTTATATAAACGTATCACCTAATCTTTAGTGACTACATTGGTCCACTCCTTTTCTGCCATACAAAAAATAGAGTCATGGGACTCATAACTCTATTATTATAACGAAAAGTGGGCTCTATTTCAATATTTCCCCACGGTGTTCTCCTCAGAAACCGCAAAATAATTGATTAAGAGAATACTACACATACAAAGACTGCCACCATAGTGCTCCATGATATTGATAAAGAAAGTTATCAAAAAGAGCATCGTATGGAATAGTGTCAGTTTCTTCCCTCTCAACTGTGCAATGAGAAAAATTGGATACAGTAGAAATAGAAAAATTCCCTGACGTAATAATGAATCAATATAAAAACTATCATCGTACATCGGATGCCCATTTATTTCGGTAAAAGTTGGAATATTTCGTGGCAACCAATCAACACCGAAATGCTGCAAATACGTATGTCCGATATTCAATCTTCCTGAAAACAAATGATTCAATGTTGCATAAATGGTACTATCACCATTGTAGAAGTATGGAAGCCCTAGCCCCAAACCAAACATCACAATCACCAGTGGAATAATCACAGAACCAGAAACCTGATACTTTAGTAATAATGGTTTCAAAAAATAGCAAAGAATGATGACCCCAGCAATTAAAAATGTTGTCCTTGAGTCGGTAATCGCAAAAATCAACAAAGAAACAAGCAACATGACCAGTCCTGCTCTAGCTTTACGGCTCTTTCTAACCAAGGAAAAATCAAACAACAAACCAACCAGATACATTCCCAAAGAATTTGGGTGCATAAAACCATAAGAATGCCTAATCAAATCTTTGTCAGCTCGATACATGGTCATATCAGAAATAATATGACTATTGTAAGCAAAGAGCACTAAGATTGCTACAATCAGCTTGAAGTAGAAAATCGCTGTCATCAACCGCTCATCGTCCTTATCAACACTCGCTGATAACAAAAACAAGGTAACCATGGACAAATCATCAACGTTTGTTTCCAGATAATTAGACATTGGCAATAAAATCAAGAAAGCTAGTGCAAAAATCCCTGCTAAAATCTTCTCTATCGACCAACCTGAACGCCAAAAACTCCACAAATACATGGCAAATCCACCAATAATGGCAAGACTTGACATCAATAAGAAAAACGGTAGAGGAAACGGATAACGTTTCAAGAACCAAGCTAGAAATAGCAAACAAAACTCAAGAAAATACAAGGTTCGATAAAGAAACCTTGCAAATGATTCTTCAGTCCTAAACATTTCCTTTAACCTTAACATCTCCACAGTAATCTATTCCTCCAGTGCTTCAACAACTTTAGCTAACTGCATTGAGTTGCTACCTTTCAACAAGATTTGGTCAGCTGGTTGCAATACTTTTTGAACAGTTTCAAGCATGGCATCAAATTGATCCTCGTCAGCTGTTTTCTTGAAATAATAAACTTTTCCAATTGGGAACATTTGACTAGCAAGTTGTGCCAACTCGGCAATATCTTCCCCATAGAAAATGAGTGTATCTAATGTTTCAGGTGACAAGCTCATAATCATGCGTTTATGAAGCTCAACAGATTGCTCACCCAATTCTTTCATGTCAGCAAGCACAGCGATTTTTTTACCGCCCTCATTGGCAGGAATTTTAGAAAATGTCTCTAAAATCAAGCGCATTGCCGTTGGATTAGCATTGTAAACATCTGACAAAATATCAGCACCGTTAGCTGCTTTTTTCCATTCCGTACGATTGCGCGTTAATTCGATTGTCTCAAGAGCCTCGACAATATCGTCATCAGAAATGGCTAATAATTTACCAACATAAGCTGCCACCATGGCATTAGTCGCATTGTATTTTCCAGGCACAGGTAGAGTAATTGGACGGTCAATCACATTTGTCGTAAAGGTCAACGATTCCTTACTTTCTTGCAAATCTTTCACAAAAATTTCTGCGCCGTCACCAAAACGAATAACCATTTGGCTTTCAGGTAAATAAGGATCAACGATTGTGTCAGCTGGCGCAATCAAAATGCCATCTGAATCCATGCCATCAACAATTTGCAATTTACCTTCTGCGATTTTCTCACGACTACCGAAAAATTCCAAATGAGCTTCACCAATCAAAGTCACCACACCGATATGTGGTTTTGCAAGTTCTGACAACAGATGAATGTCACCCATATGATCTTGCCCCATTTCAAGGACAATTTTCTCCGTATCATCTGGCATATGAAGTGCTGTATATGGCAAACCAATTTCGTTATTGTAGTTGCCTTGTGTTTTATAAGTCTTGTATTCTGTTGATAAAACCGCAGCAATCATATCTTTGGTTGTCGTTTTACCATTTGACCCTGTCACAGCAATGACATCAACACGCTGTTTCTCAAGATAATAGCTAGCTAGCGCTTGAAAAGCCTCTAGACAATCATCAACCCAAATGTATGGATGACCAGCTACTTCACGCTCTGAAAAAGTCGCAACAGCACCATTTTCAAAGGCAGTTTCAATAAAATCATGCCCATCACGCGCACCTTTTAATGGTAAAAATAAATCCCCTTTTTCAATCTTACGACTGTCAAATTCAATTTGTCGCAGGGGAACGTCATCAAACTCCGAAATAGTATTTTTAGCGCCAACAACCTTGGCGACTTCATGCAATGTTAATTTCATATTGAATCCTTCATTAAAAATCTAGTATTAACGCCTTTTATTATACCACATTTTAGCAATCATACAGGAATTTTTATGGTACAATGTAATTGCAAAGCTTGTTTTGCACAGAGTAGATGATTCGCGTTAAGTGTGTGTGAATGGGATGTTGTCACACAACGAAGCAATTTGCGCGGTGAATCATTGCATCCGCTGTTAAATTTTTTTAACAGCTCCAGTTTTATGTTTTAAAAGGAGCAGAAAATGAATTTATTTTTCAAAACACCCAAACTCACCCTTAAGCGTTTGGTTAGCCTAGCTATGCTAATCGCGCTTGCTTTCATCGTTGGGAAATTTTCAATTCCCGTCATTCCACAACAATTAGTTATCAGTTTGACGTTCATTGTCAATACGATTATCGGAATGATTGGCGGTCCTATTTGGGGCTTTATCAGCCTAGGTATTCTTGATGTGGTTGATACCTTATCATCAAGTAGTGCTGGTAATTTCATCATTTGGTGGACACTTATGGAAGCAATTCAGGGCTTTTTCTATGGTCTTTTCTTTTATGGTAAGCCACTAAGCTGGTCAAGCAAAAAAGACTGGCTACACGTAACAATCGCAACTGTGGTTATCATGCTAATTGGCACCTTTATCCTCACACCACTTCTGATTCAGATATACTTTGGTGTGCCATTCTGGGCACAATATCTGGCAGGACGTTGGTTAAAAATCTTTGAAATTCCACTACGAATCATTATTACCATGCTTGTCATTCCGAGGTTACAAAAGATACCCGAATTACGCAAGCTTGCAAATCTATAACTAAAAAAGCCTCAGAGAGTTATCCCATCTCTGAGGTTATTCATATCTAAAAAGCACCCCAATTGTTAGATTTATTGTCTAACTTTTGGAGTGCAACTTCTTTTTTAAATCAAATGGCTTTCGCGTTTTTCAAACATTTCTTTAGCTAATTCAACCAATTTTTCAATCAAATCAGAATAAGCAAGTCCCATGTTTTCCCAAAGAAGTGGATACATTGACCATTGTGTGAAACCTGGCATTGTATTCAATTCGTTAAGGTAAACATGACCATCTTCTGTCAAGAAGAAATCACAACGTGACAAACCACATCCACCGATAGCACGGAAAGCTGTTGTTGCATAGCCACGCATTTCTTCCATAATGCTGCTATCGATATGCGCTGGAATATCCATAGTAATTTTATTGTCGATATATTTAGCATCGTAATCATAGAAAGCAACGTCTTTAACAACTTCACCAGGTAATGTTGTTTGCACATCAGCATTTCCCAAAATCCCAACTTCGATTTCACGCGCATTGACACCAGTTTCGATAAGAATACGGCTATCGTATTTAAGGGCGAGGTCAATAGCTGAGCGGAGCCCCTCTTCATCATCAGCTTTTGAAATTCCTACTGAAGACCCCATGTTGGCTGGTTTAACAAAGACTGGGTAAGTCAATTTTTCATTTACTTCAGCAACCGCTTTTTCAAGGTCAGCCCCTTCAACATAAGTCACGTAAGCAACAAGTGGTACACCTGCAGACTCAAGAACGTGTTTTGTTGAAATTTTATCCATGGCAACACTTGATGACAAGATGTTAGTTCCAACGTAAGGCATTTTAAGAATTTCAAGGAAGCCTTGGATTGAACCGTCTTCTCCCATTGGTCCATGAAGAACAGGGAAAACAACTGCTCCTTCTTCATAAATATCACTTGGTTTAATTTTTTGACTTTCAACGACAGTAGCGTTAGTCATTAATTTTTCATCATCGGCTGGTTTGCTTGAAAATTCTTGTGTCTTAATAAAATCACCAGATTGTGTGATGAAGTAAGTTTTCACAAAGAATTTGTCATAATTAATCGCACGCATGACACTCTCAGCTGATAAAACAGATACTTCACGCTCCGCAGAACGTCCACCATAAAGTAAAACAAGCGTTTCTTTTGCCATAAACTTTAATTACCTGAACAGAAAAAAGATACCAAGTTAAGATCACTTAATACATTTTTCAACAAGCCGAGCATGAACCAAAAACAGCCCCAAACCCAACTCAAGTTCAATTCCTTTTCTATTACAATTTCCTACCTATCATACCACAAAAGAAGCTTCCTTTCAAACAAGTTTAAACATCAGATGATAGAAAAAGTGACAAGCAAAAAAGCAGCTTCACGCTGCTTTTCTTACATCCTACAATTCTGTTCGGTTTTCTATGGCACGAAGTAGGGTGACTTCGTCGGCGTATTCGATGTCTGATCCAACAGCCAGTCCACGTGCTAAACGTGTTACCTTGATTCCTGCTGGTTTTAGGACACGTGAGATATACATAGATGTTGCTTCACCGTCTGCGGTTGCATTGGTTGCAATAATCACTTCGTTGACCTCACTATCCATTAAACGTGTAATCAATGATTTCAAATTAATATCATCTGGTCCGACACCGTTCATTGGTGAAATCAAGCCATGCAAGACATGGTACAAGCCACGATACTCTTGAATTTTTTCCATGGCAGATACATCTTTTGAATCTTCAACCACTAAAATAACGGAATGATCACGAGTTTCATCTGTACAGATATTACAAGGGTCTTCATCTGTTAAATTCCCACAAACGGAACAATAAGTCAATTCACGCTTAGCTGCCAATAAATTTTTGGCGAATTCATTCACATCTTCATCTGACATTCCAATCGTGTAGAAAGCCAAACGTGTTGCTGTTTTTATACCAATTCCTGGCAATTTTGTAAAACTATCAATCAGCTTTGCGATAGGTGTTGGATAAAGCATTGTCATTCTCCTTTAACAAAGTGACGAGCCGACTACTTCCTCGGCCGACTCGCTTTCATTATCAATTATTGATTAACATAAGTTGACATGTACAAATTAATAATATCACGTGCAATGTATTGGTTGGTATGATTATCTGAACTTGTCAAATGCGGAATGATAACTGCAACAGCGATATTTGAATCATCACTTGTTGAATAGTCATAGGCAAGGACACTCAAGTTAACCGTTGTTACAGCATTACCGTTAGCGTCAACAGCATAAGTTTCGGCTGTACCTGTTTTACCAGCGATAGTGACTGTTGAACTCTTCATGTAAGTACCTGTTGCATAACCACTACTACTATTTACCACTTGATAGAACCCTTGTTGCAAAAGGTCCATATCATCGTCTGAAATGTTGATTTCATTAAGCACATTTGTTTCAATTGTTTTAGCTAAAGTTCCAATGCCATCTGTGCCATCATTGTCATAGATACTATCAACCAAATGTGGTGCAATACGTTTACCACCATTAGCAACTGTCGCCGCATATTGTGCCAACTGCATTGGTGTGTATGAGTCATACTGACCAAATGCTTCGGTTAGGACATTACCAGCAGAATAGTCATCTGAAATGTAACCAGTAGTATTTTCTGGAAGGTCAATCCCTGTGCTTGTTCCCATTCCGTATTCGGCATAGGCAGCACGCAATTCTTCCATGGCTTCTTTCATACCTGTGGTTGCTAGAGACATGCCTGAGTAGTATTCTTGTCCCATCATTTTAAGAGCAACTTGTACCATGTAGGTATTTGATGAGTATTCAAGCGCTTGAACAGCTGTGATGTTTGTTGAGCCGCTACCTGTAAACCATGATGTAATCGCTGAGGAACCAGCAATATTAATGGATTGGTCAGCGATAACTTGGTTTCCTGAAATGGCACCTGATTCCCAACCAGCTGTCAATGTTGCTGCTTTCACGACTGACCCTGGAACAAAAATATCATTAATAGTACCAAGGGCATCAAGAGTAGTTGTTGACGAACCTGTTTCATGAGAGAGTCCAGCCATTGCTAAAATGGCACCTGTCTGCGGATTCAAGGCAACTGCATAAGCTCCTTCTGAATAGGTTGCATAACCGTCAGCAATATCAGCACTATAATACTGATTTAAAATACTTTCAACACCTGCTTGGAAATCTGAATTGACCGTTAATTTCAGATTTTGCCCTGCTTTTCCTTCGCTTGTCACTTCATCTGAAACCACATTGCCATTTTTATCAGTTGTGATTTCACGAACGGTGTGTGTTCCTTGAAGGTATTCTTCATATTCTTTTTCAAGATAAGACGTTCCGACACGGTCGTTCAAAGAATAACCTTTTGCCAAGTAATCATCTGCCTCTTCTGCTGGCAGACCAGAATCTTTCGATGAAACCGTACCAATAATTGAAGCAAGGGAACTTGTTGGCGTTTCACGGTCCCAGTCAGTTGCGATTGAAATTCCTGACAATTTAGACTGATTAGCCGTGATATAAGCAATTTGTTCTTCCGTTAAGTCGCCAGTCGTCAAGTTAACCGTGCTAAATGTTGATGCGGCATTCATTTGACTAAAAATATAAACCAATTTTAGTTCATCTTCAGAGTAATTAATTTCATCATCAGTTACCGCATTAATCGCATTTGCGTAAATTTCTGATTCGGTCAAATTGTTACCGTAACTATCATATTTTTCATCATCAGGCAAACTCTTGACTACCGCTGCATAAGTATCTGAATCCGCCAAATAATAATCTTTTTTCTGACGTGTCGTAACATCTGTCTCTGTAAGAGTCACTAGAGTTGACAATTTCGCCGCCAATTCTTTCATCTCTTCAGCTGTAATCGTATTGCTACGAGTAAAAGCAACTACTTGCTTGACAGTATTAGAAACTAATAAATTACCCGCAGCATCGTAAATTTCCCCACGAGGGTTTGATGTTGTTACCGTATAAGTTGTTGACGAATTTAATTTCTCATCATAAAACGATTTATTCAAAATTTGCATCTGAGCCAATCTCAAAATGATAATTGAAAAAAGGACAACGATGATTGAAAAAATCAAATAAATACGTTTCGTCATACTAGTCGGCTTTTTAACAATTTTAAACTTACGTACTTTTTTTTCGTTTTTTTCGGTTGTTTTGCTTGTCTTAGTTGTTTTTTTGGCAAATTTTAATTTGCTCAATCTCTTCTTAAATGACATTCTTTCCTCACAATTAAAAGCTCTGAATTATATTTTATCACAATTTGCTTAAAAGAGAGTGACACAACCTGTAAAACTTTGACCTTTTTTATTTTGAAAAATTCCCTACCACAAAACCCTTGAAAATAAAGAAAAAGATGAACCAAGGTTCATCTCAATCTTCTTTTGATGTGACTGAAAAATCAACACCGACTTTGTCTCGTAGGAATTTCCAAAGGTAGTAAGCAATGTAAAAATCAATACAACCATGAACAAGAGAACCAAAGCCAATCAGTCCAACTAATGACCAAACATAAGCTGCACCCGTATGTGCCCCTGCAGTCAAAACTAAAACAACGATGAATTCTGCCAAGCCATGCAAGAAATTCAAGAACAAAGCCAAAAGAAATGTTGATAAAGGTTTCTCAAGCAAACTTGGACGTTTTTGAACCAAGATAGCTCCCACAACAGCAAATAACAAATGAGAAACAGCACGCAAAACGATGACAATCGGAAAACCCGCCAATAAAAAACCTAAGCTTGTTCCTAAAGCAACTAAAACCGCAACTTGCGGTGAAATAAACATTGCCATAAAAATAGGTACGTGACTTGCTAGTGTAAACGAAGCAGGTCCAATAACCACTTTAACTGGCATAACCATTGGAATCAGAATCCCAAACGCAACCAAAATTGCTGTAAAAGCAAGAGATTTTGTCTGATTTCGTCTCATAATAACTCCTTTATGATATCTATCAAAACCTTGATTTACCAACCAAGGCACTATCAGCTTCTTAAATGTTACCGATAAAAAAAGCCTATTGACATTATTTTGACCAATTTCCCCAAGAACAACCGTCCCAGAGCCACTAATTAGTCTTGCCTATTATAAATAAAAAAAGCACAGGTGTCAAGACACCTGTAACTGTTTAGTTAGACTTCAAAAGTAAGCCTTTATCTAATAACATCTCCTTGATATCTTCAAAATCATCTTTTGAATGACAAGAAAGTGTATGTGTGTGAATCCCATGTGTTAGCGAAGATAAAAGTGTCGCATTAGAATGTTCAACCTTATCCATAAAATTGGCAATATCTTCGTTACTTCTTATATCGAGCGGCGCTGTTAACATACCATAAACAGGATGTTCAACTTCAACATCAACCACAATTCCACCCTTAGCAACAATGCTGTCCAATTCTTCTTTGGTTCTTTCAGGACCATGTTGACAAGCAATTTTCCCGATAAATTGGTGCGAATAAAGCGCTTGTGACATCACATAACCTTTAGGTGTCGAAATCACGTCATGATTAGCTGCTCTTAACAAAGCAACATCACCAACAATAATTTGGCGACTAACACCAAGTCTGCTAGCTAAAGAACTGGCTGAAATGGGAACTTGCGTTTGGCTCAAAATATCGATAATTTTTTGACGACGTTCTGCTGCTTTCATAAAAGCCCCCTCCAAATATAATCCTTACTATTAATCATACCATAAATTTTCAAAAAAACGTCCACCAGATACTCACACCAGAAAATTTAGCAATTTTTCAAAAAATGATTAAATTGTGAAAGGAAAAACATCTCAAACCGCACAAGGAGTGTTTAGTTCGTGTCACTAACTTTTTCTGTGCTGTGCTATAATAAAGCTATAAAAAATTTATCTTGTTATAAGCAACTCAACCATTCTGTGGGAGAATAAAATGGAGATTTTAAGAGAAATTAATATCACAAAAGACAAAAAATTAGCCATTTGGCTAAATATCATATCCCTTCCTACTTTTTTCCTATTTTTTTATCTTTTTTACTTACTTGGTTTAAAGATTCAACACCCTACTATTGAAAATGTTATCTACACTATTCATTTGGGAAAATTATTTCTTTTTGTGCTAGCGATACTTGCTGTTGTCATCATTCATGAACTTATCCATGCTTTCTTTTTCAAACTCTTTAAACCTAAAAGTAAAGTCAAATTTGGAATCAATTGGAAATTAGGAGCGGCATATGCTACCTGTCCAAAAGTGACTTATGACAGATGGCAAATGATAGTCATTAGCTTAGCACCTTTTATCATTTGGTCTCTAACGCTGACTATCCTCTTTGGTATGAATTTATTATCTTTTCCTGCCTATGTCGGAATTGCCAGCCTACATGCAACAGGATGTATCGGTGATTTCTACTATGTCTATCTCCTTGACATTAAATATGCCAGAAAGAAAATTTTAGCAGAAGACACAGCGGTAGGACTAATCATATACAGTAAAAATTAAGCTAAATTTAGCAAATGAATTTTTGGGAGTGGGACAGAAATCGGTAATTTCGAAGAAATTCGATTTCGTCGTCCCACCCCCGCAAGGTTGAGTAGGGTTGTAAAAGCTGATTTATCAGCGCATTAGAATCCACTCAACTACTGCGTCTTGCAAATAATAACTATATAAACAAAGAAGCTGGGTACTTTTGTCCCAGACTCTTTTTAGCACTCAATATAAAACGTTCGTTATGACTAAGAAAATTTGTCAAACAAAAAGCAGAACCGTCCCACCTCCTACCGCAGACACAAAGTCTGTTTCAAGGGGAGTTAGAAAGGTTCTGCCTTTAATCATATTATACACTAATCTTTCCTTTTTACCATACTTATATAAAGGACTTTTAGTTTTTATAAATATCTTTTCTATGTCCGATTTCAATAGCAAGAATAACTAATTCATCGTCCATAATATCACAAATAACTCTATAATTTCCTATTCGGTAACGCCATAGGCCTTTGAATTGACCTATTAGTGCTTTTCCAATTTGTCTAGGGTTCTCTAAACCATCAAGGTGTTTCTTCATGTCTTTAGCAAGCATAAGCCTTACATGCTTATCCATTTTCTTTAGTTGTTTCTTGACCTTGTCACTAACAACCAATCTATAAGTCATTTTCAAACTCCTCAATAATATCATCAATAGAGTGAGTAACAGGATTCTTTTTGAATTCTTTCAATGCTTGGATACCTGTTTCATAATCTAGTTGATTTTCAATTTGTTCAGCTAAAGCTGTTTTAAACAATTCTGATAATGTCTTTCCTGTATGGATAGAATAACTTCTAAAAAGTTCTTCTTCTTTTTCATTTAGTCTAAGTGATACGATTGACATAATGTGTACCTCTCTTTCTGTAATACATTGTACAACATTTATATAAAGCAGTCAAATCAAAAGCACATAGCTATAAATCTTATCAAAAGTTAATAATTACGTGTTACACGTATTCAAGCATTTGTTGTCTTTTCTTCCGCTCAAATGTGAGCAAAAGTATTATTATTACTCTGTATTTATAAACAATATCATATATGGTATTATTACATAGAAAAAAATAAAACATTAAGGGGATATCCAATGCTAAAAAAATGGAAAAATCGAAGTTTCGCTACTGACTTTATTTTTAAAGGGGTGGGGGTGATTTTCATATTTATAACAATGCTCCTTCTATTCAATTTTCTAATTTCAGGAAATTTTTATGCAGATAGATTTTGGACAATGGTTAGCGGAGTTATAACAACTATTGCAGCCTTTATTGCAATAATTGTTTTCGCTAGACGAGCTATCATAGAAGGTTACTACCTCAGCGCTTTAGATTATGCAATGGCAACTTTCTATGATGAACTTGAGACTAATAAAGAATTATTTCAACTGTATAATTCTATAAGAACAAAGTACAACCCAAAAAGTGATATTTTCAAAAAAGAATTTGAAGAATTACAAGCACATTACTGTTATTTATGTTTTAAAAATTATATCCATAATATGAATTCAATCGAAAAATTAATCATATGTTTATATAGTTATTTTACAATTGCTGATTTTTCTACTCATCTAGAACTTAGAAAAGCATCTCAAAAAGAATGGTTTGAGAACGACCATAATGATTTTGTTTAAAGCAATGGAAAGAACGAGGGAATTCGCTTTTTTCTTTCGTCTCTTACTCATTTTTAAGTAAGAGTATACTTACAAAATAGCGTCCATTTTTGGGTGTTACTTTTTTTGCTTCCCAAAATTGTGAAGCAAAGTTAGAATACCGATACTTACAACTGTACTTAAGGGTACGCTTGTAAGCTGTGTAGTTGTAAGTACAGAGCTTCAAAATAAAAAAGCTACTAGTCTAAAAAGACTAATAGCCAACCCGCTCAAAATTGACCAGGCTATAAGTCAAATCACTTCAATTGACTTGATTTCGTTTTCTGGAAAAACCACAGTACCTTTTTTGTTGTCAGTATCCAAAATCAATTCATCGTATTCCATTTCATCAGAGTTTACAGCCAAGTCCAAAGCGGATGCTTTGCCAGTCCATACACTATCCGAGATACTAACGATTTTTACATTTTTACCTATAAATTGTCTTAAATTTATCTTTGACATGATAAATATTTGTCTCCCCTCCGTACTGATTATATCAATATTTAGTATTTAATGCTTAATTGGACAACAATAAGTACTTATAGCTTTGATGAAAAGTATTTATCGAACCATTTTCTTAAAAAGTAAGTAAAGAATACTCATCTTATTGGCAACAAATATTTGTAAGTTTGATAAAAATATCTATCAAACCATTTATCAAGACGGTTGTAAGCTTCTAATCTATTTAAAAAAAGTATTTTTTGACAAGCTTCCTCAATATCCATGTTCTCGTAAACATATACCTCTTTAAGCACCCTTACAAGTAGCTCATCTGTTTCTGAGATAACCTCTCTTGTGACCATATTCAAATTGACGTAAAACGCTGCTTCATCTGTCTTGTTAGCTAAAAAACTGTCATGTATCTTTCGCTCTAAAATTGTTCCTTTTGGATTGTGATTATCACTTAGAAAAAAACATTTTAACCACATAATTTCTTTTTTATACATAATTGAGATGCGTTCAATCTTCTTTTTTGTCACAGTTATCCTCCGCAACTCTATCTATCAAGTATTTTAAGCCATTCAGATTTTGAAATTGTTGTGTATGGATTATCTAATTCATGGTATAAAGGTGCTAAATTTTTCTTCACTCTAGTATAATCTATAAAATCCTCTTGAGTCGGAAAATATAAAATCTCCATTTTGTCGATATCAATATTGCGATTACTCCAATCATCAATAATTATGGGGACTTCCTACTCTTTCCATTTTTTGATATTTGCTAAAAGTTCATCATCATTAAATAACTCACTGCCAACTTCAAAAAATTCGCCTAGTTCTTCACTACCGTTAACAACTATACAAAATGGGAACTCACGTACCTTAAGCCGTTCCGCAAGTTCCTTTAGATTGTTAATTTCCTTTAGATATTTCCTCAATCTCAGCCCTCACTTCTTCAATCTGTTTAACAACTCCAACAAACTCATAGGCTTTATAAGCCTGTTCTAGTATTGTTTTTGCGGCTTGAGTTCTAACAAATGGATTGACTTTCTTATCTGTCATAATGCTATTTAAAACAGTGATAGCGTTCGATGACGCTGTATATAGGCTCTGTGTTGTCATATCCATTATTTCAGCTTGTTTAGTTTGTATTGTCCTTTTAACAACTGTCATTTTTAAATACTTGTGACCTGTCGCCCTTGATACACCCGCTTTTTGACAAGCCTTTTCAATAGTTGGCTCGGTTAACATAGCGTCAATAAATTTTACCTGTTTCGGCGTAAGTTTTTCATCCAATTTATTGTTTCCCTCCATTTCTGTTGTATTCTCTGTAAAGCCGTAAAAGGAGAGGGCACTTTGATTTCATCCTCATCTATGGCTTTTAAAATTCTTTTTGCTTGTGTATTGGCTGTTTGAATATGGTAAGTTGGGATATTTTCTAATTCAATAATATCAGCATACAAATACAACGCTTTATGTTCCAAGTCAGTATCTTTCAATAATGTATGTAACACAATTGAAAAAACTAACGCCGTATGATATTTTTTGTAGCTCATTTAAGTTCAATCCCTAATTTTCTGCCTGCTGAATACAAATCTTGATATGTAGTATTATTGATTGGGATAGCTGTTGCTAGTGAATAGTTATTAGCTCCGATAAAAGTCATTTCACCACTAAAAGCTCTTTTAAACTCGTCGTTTACAACTTCTGATAAAGCTTGTTTATTAATTTCCGATGGTTTACTTGTATATTGGTTGAGTAAGTTAATTGTACTTTTAAAACTTTCTAATGTCTGTTGAGTCAACTCTTTTACTCCTGTATCTGTTGCCCATTTTTCAGATACATAATCATTGTAAAGTTTTTCAACTTCTCGCAAATTAACAGGTAAATCAATCTCAAATGATTGTTTTAACTCTGTATAACGGCGCTCAATTCGTGAAATAAAACTTTCTAACTCTACAACCTTAGTATCTGTTTCAAAAGTAAATGATGCTTTTCTGTCTGCTTTGGCTTGTTCAAGCTCTACTTTAGCTGTATCCAATTTCTGTTTATAGTCATCAAGTACATCACGTTTTGTGTTCACTTGTGATACGATTTCCTGGATTTTTGGTAGTACATTTGATTGTGTCATTTTTCTTCCTCCTTATAGCAAAAAGAAGAACCCATAATACATCATAAAAGCTTAAGACTTTCATAAATGTACTGGGTTCTTCCTCTGACATCGTTATTAAATTAATTTATCAGTATGTGTAGTGCGTAAATATGGTTGCCCACTTTTGAAATGTATTTCTACACTCCCATACTCTACACCTCTAATTTTCCTTATTATACCATCTTTTTCTAAAATTATCCACCCTTGATTTAACAAATCAGCTATAGACTCCAACGGTTGAATATCTTCAAATGTCATGTTTCCCTCCTTGCATTATTCATACTAATAATAATCTGTTATTAGATAAAACCTTGAAATTATAGTATTTCCTATAAATTTGTTACCCTTTTTGTTACCCAAAAACCTATTTTTAGTGTTTTTTTACTCGTCACTAATCTTTAGAAAATTAGTTTAAAAAGCGGGCAACCTATAAGAAAATGTACAGTTCTGTGTATATCTGTAAAGCATTTCAAACTAACCCAGCCAATGCCATATTACGTTTAAATTGTTCGGCTACATCTTCTGGTAAATCTAACTCTTTGAATAGTTGGTTTAGTTTATTGTAGTCGGCACGTTCCAATACTCTGTTAACCATGTTTTTAAAGTGTCTCTCTAGGTGATTACTAAATAACTTTAATTTATCCTCTGTTGGGAACTTCTTATCATAGTGTAATGCTGTTCTTGCTACCATGTTCCACACCTTGAAACGTGTATCCGTATCTCTGTTTAGTAAGTACAGGTCTAGGGAACTATCCTCATTCATTACCTTATTGCCAATCTCTAACAGTTTTGTGTGGTCTGCTGTGTTTAAATCTTCCCACTCCATACCCATAAACTGATAACGTCTTGCCTCATAGCGTGTTAGTTCTCTACTGCAATAGTCAAAGTATTCTTGTTCATTCATCATCTAATACCTCATATCTTTCTAACCAAGTGCCAATAGGTTAAGCTAAAAAGCAGCTTGCCTAATACACCAAAACAGTGCTTCAGCTTATATACTTCCAAAAAATGCCTACCACTCATTTTTTTCTTACCACTTCATTTTTTTCTTACCACTCCAATCTCTTATGTACCAAAGGGTAGAATACCTTCAGTAAGAAAATAAGAATTTTTTTGTCGTCCAAACATAATATATATTAATACCCATTTATATAAAATAAAACTTTACAATAAATATTTTTACTACTTTTCTTACCAAACCGACCTAATCCCTTGTAATGCAAGAGATTAGGTCGGTAAGAATTTTTTTAGAAATGTATATTTTGGTAAGAAAAATAGTTTTTGAGTAAGAAAAATCACAGTTTATAAAATCCACTAACCACACGCCCACCAAATTTTATATTTTTCTGATACTTCCACCCGTCAAGGTTATTCATGTACATTTTGATTTTGGCTTTGATTTTAGTCTGTGGTTCGGGGTCTTCATTAAAAATCTCATAAAGAACATCATTAATGTTCAAGCGGTCACGTTCAATAATTCCCACCCATTCAGTACCTGCTTCACGGTCACTATTGTTCTTATAAGCTACTCCCAGCTCTTCCATGTCAGTATAATACTGTTTTCGTTCGTGTTTCTTTGTAGTAGGCTTGTAAAAGTCTTCTGGGATTTTAGTAGACAAATACCACTCTAACTTTTCAATAATATCATCTTGGTACTTGTATTTCTCACGTTCTCTGGCAATAAGTTTGCCCTCTTCGCTAGCGTCATCATAATAAAGTTTACTGTTAGTCTCATAAGCTTTGTAGTAGTTTCCCCAAATATCTATTAAGTCTTGTTCTGATATCTGGTTTAACTGCCCTTCCTGTCGCTCTAACACTTCAACACCCAGAAAGCGCCTATCGCCTGTACTATCCTTTAAATGCCCTGTATCGTTGGTAGTACGTGTAAAAATGAAATCTACAGGAAAAGTCACTGTTGTTCTATCGTATGGGGGTCTGACTTTAATTTCTCTCATGGTGATAGTTCGTTTTAAATCATTGAAAGATACCTTGTTACTTGCGACTAACTCATCATCATTTACCGCCCACAATTCAAGCATTTTTAAAAGGTCGTCTTTCTCGGTATAAGAACTTATTTCACCGTAAAAACCTTTGAAAATCTCACGTAAGAACGTTGTTTTACCTGTTCCCTGCTTGCCGACTAAGTCAAGACAATAGTCAAACTGTATACCAGGAGAGAAAACTCTTGCTATTGCTCCCCTAAATACTAAATCAAAAACTAATCTATTGTATTGATTATCTTCGATATTGATATACTTTTGAATAACTGTAAAAGGGTCTACAGGTCTAGCCATAACCTTGGCTTTTTCTAACATAATTTTTATTGGGTTATATCTCTGGTTCAAAGCAACGACTTTTACAATGTTTACAATGTCGTTTTCTTTATATTCAAGCCCCCACTCTTCAGACAAATACGCCCATAACTGCCTAATGGTATCATCAGATAAAAGCCCATGATTGACTGTAATATAATCTGACAACTCTTGATTTCTAGTCACTTCTACATTTTTTGTAGCTTCGTTATATTTGAATAATTTATCTAGCCTCTTATCTGCCCCACGAAAAAGCAACGATAAGTTATTACGAGTTTTCTTAACGTTCCCATTGCTATCACGTTTTAATTGTTCGTTAGCTAAATTAATAACTTTACCGCTATCATCTGGTACTATCTCGTCAAGCTGTTCTAAAAATTCGCTCATTCAGTCCCTCCTTGAAAATCGTATTAATAGTGTTTAGAAAGCAGATATTAAACTTGTTGCTTTTGGTTAAGCTAGCATACAACTGTGTTATTTGCTCGTATGAATAGCCGTTTAAGTAGAATAGTTTAACAAAGCCTATAACGTCTTCTGTACTTGATAAGCCGTAAGCAATCCAACTGTAAACAATGCCATTGATAGCAACTGTATTTCCTGCTCTAGCCCTACTTAGGTATTCTTGTTCTAAATCGGACAATACCCTTAACAGTTCATTTTGTACGGTAGCTATTTTGTAATTCCTTGCGACCTGCCAACCATCTGTTAAATAGCTTTCTAGCTCGTCTGTGACGGTTACCGTTACCGTGATACCTTTATAGCTAAATGGCGCTATATGAAAGTTTTGGGGTTGGTAGTAGGTCATCATAACATGGTTGTCTTTGGCTATTGTTCGTGTAGGGTTATCCTTTAGAAAACTAAATAAAGGTAAGACTTGCTTATTAATTTGTAAATTAATAAATTGGTACATGTTTTTACCTCACTGTTAAGAAATTAATCACGTCTGACACTCTAAAATATTGTTTCTTGCTACTCTCAAAGGGTGGTTGATAGACTTTAAGCCCCAACTTAACCCAATTTGTGAGTGTAGCACCTGTTATATCTAATTCTTCTTTTAGCTCTTTAGCGCTTATTAAGCCTGTTTGTTTCTGTAATCGCCTTTCTAGTTCTAACTTTCTTTCTGAAAGTTCATCTACACGCTCTAACAAACCTTGTTCAAACTCTACCGAAAAAGCATTCACATTCCTACCTCCTTAATTGTAATAGCGCCCTCTAAGTTGAATATAAGCACCATATCGCTCTTTTACATGATTATCGGGTGATTTTTATCGTTTTCTTCTTCAACGTCCTCTACGGGCTTAATATAAGCCAATAAAAGCAATACTAAAATTAATACCACTATAAGTACTAACTGAGCCCAGATTGGTAAATTAATTTCTTGATAAATCATGCTTTAACCTCTTCTTTCCTGTTTTTTTGCTGATAAACCGTTAACCGCTCTATAAACAATATCGCTTGTAATGTCATAACCTAAAGCGTTCCAAGCCTGCTCAAAGGTTTCTGCCCAGCCTGTATAAATGTTGTGGTATACAACCATTACATTAGCAACAATCACCCAAGCTGTTGATTGGTCGTACATTTCTTTAAAAAATTCCTCTGCCCTTTTTTTGCTTTCATCTTGTTTTTTAAAGACCGCTTTTTCTTCTTCTGTGTAATGGGCTAAGCTAAATGGATTTACTTTATTCTCTACACTTTTAAGTTTCATATTATTTTCTCCTTGTCGCCTTTTAATGTTTTTTCTTGTATTACTTCCTTGATAGTTTTAAGAGTTCCCGCTCTTCGTATGGACACAATAACTTAACTCTGATAAAATTAAACTATATGAACTTTCAAAGGTATTTTAATACTCCTTTGCTAAATACCTAACAACAATCACGCTTGCCTGCTTTTTGTTGTTTAATTCGTTCTAGTCATGTACGTTGGTTTGGTCGCCTGTACATGGCTTTTTGTTTTAGCTGAAGTACCAAAACAGTACTTCAACATTTCTTGTGGAGTAACATTTTGTTACCCTGGGGCTATGGGCTCATCAGAAATGACCCCATTTTTTAGTAGTCTTCTACTAGCCAATTCATGACCTTAACATAGACTGTGTTTTTGACTTTGCCACCCTGCACCACTTTCTTATAAGTGATAGGACTAATGCCAATAGCCTGCGCTGTCGCTTTAGCTGTCAACATATTATCTGCTTGCTTACGACGTACAGCTCTTGCCTGTATCCCTGTGATAATCATAGCGAACCTCCTTGTTTATTTGTAAAGTTTTTCTTTACTTGTCAACAGAAAATATAAAAATTCTTTACAAGGTAGTTTTTTGTATGCTATACTCATGTTTGAGGTGGTAAATATATGACCAATATAAAAAACAACTTAAAAGATTTAAGATTGAGTAAAAAATTGACTCAACAAGAGCTAGTCAATCAATTAAATTCAATTCGTTTAGATGAGATGAAACCCATATCTAAAATGAATATCTCCAACTGGGAAAATGGAAAACATTCTATCAAACCAGATGTTGCAAGGTTGATAGCAGATTACTTTGAAGTACCGCTTAGTTACCTTTTAGGCTATGAAAAAGAAATCAATAGTACCTTGAATGATGTGCTACCTACCGCCATACAAGATACCAATGAACAATATGAGCATTACTTAGAATTGTATAAATCATCAGTTGCTGGTGTGAATGAACAATTAGATAATGTTGCAAATTCCTTAAATCCTGATAAAAAGTTTTCACTAGAAGAAACAAGTAAATTTTTAATAGCTCTAGCTGGTGAAATAGCTAAATTAGAAGCTTCATCAGAAACATTATTAGAACTAAAAGATATTCAAATCAAAAATCTTACAATGAAGCATGAATTTGAACGATTCAAAAATTACTTTGAAAATAAGCAGCATAGCTAATTCTAATTATTAAACAATAAAATTGAAAAACTTAGACATATGACCGTCCGAAACGTCCTATCATGTATAAATGCCTAACAACAATCACGCTTGCCTGCTGATGGAAAGGTTTATACATGAATATCAAAGAAGTTAAAAAGAAAAACGGAACTATTGTCTATCGTGCTAACGTTTACCTTGGAACAGATAGACTAACAGGAAAGAAAGCACGTAAAAATATTACTGCTTCTACCAAAAAAGGCGTTAAAACAAAAGCCCGTGAGGCGGTTAACGAATTTATCAATAACGGTTATACAACCAAAACCAAGGCTACAATAAAGACCTACAAAGAACTTGCTTCTCTCTGGTGGGATAGTTATAAGAATACAGTTAAACCAAACACCCAACAATCTACTAAGGGTCTGTTAAAAGTGCATATTTTGCCTGTATTCGGCGATTATAAGCTTGATAAGCTAACAACACCTATTATTCAGCAACAAGTAAACAAATGGGCTGATAGGGCAAACAAGGGCGTTAAAGGAGCATACGCAAACTACAACCTACTTCACAATGTCAATAGCCGAATACTTCAATATGGCGTCACTATGCAACTAATACAACACAATCCTGCTAGAGACGTTATTGTTCCACGTAAAAAACAAAAAGAAAAAACTAAAATTAAGTTTTTAGATAGACAAGAATTGAAACAGTTCTTAAATTATCTAAACACGCTAGACCAATCAGACTATGAAAGCCTATTTGACTTTGTTTTATATACGTTCTTACTTGCTACTGGTTTACGTATCAGCGAAGCTTTAGCCCTTGAATGGTCTGATATTGACTTAGAAAGTGGTGTAGTCAGCGTTAATAAGACACTTAACCGATATCAAGAAGTAAATCCCCCTAAATCTAAGGCGGGTTATAGGGATATCTCAATTGATAAAGCTACTATACTTATGCTTAAGCAATATAAAAACCGCCAACAAGTCCAATCATGGCAACTTGGACGGTCTGAAAAAGTGGTATTCTCTGTTTTTACAGAAAATATGCTTATGCTTGCAATCTAAGAAGAAGACTTGATAAACACTTTAAAAATGCTGGTGTAACTAATGTATCTTTCCATGGTTTACGCCATACACACGCTACTATCATGCTTTACGCTGGTATTCAGCCAAAAGACTTGCAACACCGTCTAGGTCATAGTGATATCTCAATGACACTTAATACGTATGTTCACGCAACTAAAGAAGGAGCTCAAAAATCTGCTTCAATATTTGAAAATGCTATTAATAGTTTATAAGGGTATGACACTTTAGGGTCACCCTTTTACTATACAAAAAATGTCAAAGGGTAACAAAAAGGGTAACAAAATCAAAAAAAGCACTCTAGGGGATAGCCTAGAATGCTTTCATATCAAGGGTTTTAGCCCTTATAATCTACTATCAGATTATTTACCAAGGTAGTATTCGTTTGTAACGTTTAATTTTTCGTCGAATTCGAATACAAGTGGTGGGAAGTTAGGGATTTCAACATCCATAATTTCGTCATCTGACAATTGTTTGATGTGTTTTACAAGAGCGCGGATTGAGTTACCGTGTGCACCTACAAAGACGTTTTTACCGTCTTTAAGAGCTGGAGCGATTTTATCTTCCCAGAATGGAAGAGCGCGTTCCAAAGTAACTTTCAAGTTTTCAGCATCTGGAATTACTGTGTCGTCAAGGTTAGCGTAACGACGGTCAGTGTGTGCTGAATATTCGTCATCTTTAGCCATAGCTGGTGGCAATACATCGTATGAACGACGCCAGATGTGAACTTGTTCGTCACCCCATTTTTCAGCAGCTTCAGCTTTGTTTTGACCAGTCAAACCACCGTAGTGACGTTCG
>Ga0129313_1000181_pt1 | contig 64077 bp, 62 predicted proteins | sample O1105metagenome_FD_94436 | JGI IMG/M metagenome (GOLD analysis project Ga0129313, IMG submission 94436) | Orangutan group fecal microbial communities from fecal samples from Wisconsin, USA - O1105 metagenome | ecosystem: Host-associated > Mammals > Digestive system > Large intestine > Fecal...
AACTGCCGGGGACTGTTAAACTAGGGCTCTTTTCCAATGCTGTCAGAGAAACAAATGTGACTGGAGTTAAGAAAAATTTCTTAAAGTTAACTCTTGACAAAAGTCACTTCATAACAGAAATAAGAAATTTATTTTTGTTGTTAAAGGCATAAGCTGAAAGATATGAGGGAGGAAAATTTGTTTATGAAGAAGACAACAAAACAGGCTATGGGTATCATTGCTTTCGCCATTTTAATACTTGTGGTCATTTGGGGAAGCATGAAAATGGTACAACGGGAAGAAGAACAAGAACAGGCCATGCAGAAAATCGAAGAGGAACAGAAAGCCAAAGAACAAAAAGAAGCCGAAAAACGAGCTTCTGAATATATAGCCTCTTACGCTGAAAATCTTCAGGAGGACATACGAGATGTTGGTCTGTTAGATCTTAAAGTAACTTATGACGCCTGTACCAGAGATTATTTTGATGAATATTGGAACATCGGAGATTATGGTCAAGATGAATATTGTGCGTATTACGTATTAGACTACTATAGCGACTCAATTGACAGTATTTACGAACGCGAAACAGAAAATGGTGATTTTCAGTCATTCATCAAATTACTGAATGATATATGCTGCATGAAAGATAATCGTGATGAAGGTGGGGCTTATTATCAGCATAAGGTTAAAATAGGTGAAAAAACATTCCTTGTCTTTATTGGGGATGAAAACAGGGTTAATAATATCACAATAAAAAAAGATAATACCCATCAATATACATTAAATCGGGACGATGATGATGTACGAGTTTTTGCTAATGACGAGCTGGTATACAAAAAATCAGAGGATCAAAATAACAATGCACATACCTCTAGCGGAGGATATCTTCCTAACACTGGAAGCGGATGGAGTTCTGGCGGAACTAGTAATTCTGGCAGTAAAGGAAATTCTTCTTCAAAATGGAACAGTGATCCATATGATGTGGATGATTATGATGATCCGGATGATTTTGCCGGTGAATGGGAAGATGAATTTGAAGATGGATATGATGATGCTTATGATTATTGGGAAGAGGAGCATGATTAAGAATTAGGAAAACTGAGTGCATAAAATGAAAACGGGCAAAAGGTCATTAGTATAAATCGAGATTTGATAGGAAAGTAATATGAACAATAAAACTTTAGATTTTTATAATCAAAATGCAAAATCTTTTGCGGAAGGAACGACTTTTGTAGATTTTAAGGAAACGCAGAATAAATTCATCAATGTATTATGCGGGAAGCGTGTATTGGATTTTGGTTGTGGTGCAGGCAGAGATTCAAAATATTTTGTTGAAGCAGGGCTTGATGTTGTGGCTATTGATGGATCAGCAGAGTTGTGTCAAATTGCTGAAAGGTACGCAGGAATTCCAGTACAGCAGATGCTGTTTCAAGAATTGAATGAACAAAACCGATATGATGGGATATGGGCATGTTCATCCATTCTGCATTTGACAAAAAAAGAACTATTACTGATAAGCAGAATAATTATATGCATCAGTTTAATAGAGTCTTTCGTTTTTTAGGATATTCACAAGAAGAAGTGGATCGTTATCTGCTAAACAAAGAAATATCAGCAACTGTAGATTATACAGTTAGTATTGGAGACCGCGGAGAGCAGGCAGATGTATCTCCACTGGAATTTCGATTCGAGCAAAATTTTTCTAATGTATATGGAATGAATGCACTTAAGTATTTATCGAGAGAATACGGCATTTGTGATGAGGCTGGAAAAAATTATTTCCTGGATTATCTAATAAGAACCAAAAACGGGCAATATGCAATAGAAGAAAATGGTGTTACATACCATCATCCGCAGATTATCGGTGAAGAAAAATATAGGAATCAATTGCGTAAACAAAATACCTGCGTGTTATGGGGAATAAAGCTATTTCGATTTTCCAGTGAAGATTGTGCATTTGATAACCGAATAGAGGATGACATCAAACAATTTCTCGGAAAAGATGCATCAGATTTTATTGATAATGGTCTCAAAATAGACAGAACAGTTGAATTATATGAACACCAGACTATTAGTCTGCAAGAAATCCAAAACCGCAGGGCTGCTGGGGTGAAGGCATTTTTGATTGTACTGCCGACAGCATCCGGAAAATCAAAAATCATAGAAGAAGATTTACGCATTTTTGCGAATGACAAACCGGATTTTCATGCATTAATCTTAGTTCCGGGAATTAGTATTCTGCTGGACTGGAGAGAAAGAGTAAAAAAGTCTCTGCCGGAACTGGTAGATCATATTGAGATATGAACTTATGCATATATGGCAAGACACTATACGGAAATGTCGTCAGATTATTATAATTATCTTGTAGTGGACGAAGCACATCATGCAGTTGCACCGATTTTAAAACGGGTTATTCAATATTATGATACGGATTTCACGGTAGGGCTTACAGCTACGGACCAAAGACCGGATAAAAAGAAGCTGGAAACTGTTTTTGGGACTTATTCCACATCATTGTCTTTAAAAGAAGCAATGGAAAAAGAAATTGTAGCTAAGGCAAATGTTTACCGGATTGAGACAAATATTGATCTTTCAAAGGTACGTTTTAACGGGAAAGATTATGTGAATGCAGATTTAGAAAAACGAATTAGAGTTACTTCTAGAAATGAACTGATTGTGAATGTTTTAAAGGAATATTTTCTAGAAGGAGAAGCAGGAAAAAGGCAGGGAGTTATTTTCTGTGTTAATGTAGCTCATGCGAATGAAATGGCAAGATTATTAAATCAGGCAGGGATTTTGGCAGCAAGTTATACCCGCCAGACAAAGAATCAAAATACTGTAATGAATGCATTTAAGCAAAAGGAAATTCGTTTTTTATGTGCATGTAATATGATTTCTGAAGGATGGGATTATCCAGAACTTGGAATTCTTGTTATGGCAAGACCGACGTTATCAAAGGTGCTGTATTTGCAGCAGATTGGCAGAGGCCTAAGAAAAACAGATAAGAAAAAGAACGTTATAGTAATCGATGTTGTAGATGAATATGGTGCTATGGTAAAAGCATGCAATATGCATTCTATATTTGCCAATCCATATTACGTTCCATTTGGTGATATTACTAAGATGGATTATAAACCGGGAGATATGGTAATCATAGACGGAATGGAAGAAAGGATTGAACGTATATCAGAAGTTGACATTGATTCATTTGAAGATAAGTATGGCAGTTATCTGAGTCAGGAACAGATTGCCAGAGAATATTTTGTCAGTACAGGAACCGTAACCAGTTGGATTAAAAAAAGGAAAATCATACCGAGCGTAGAATATAAATTCGGGAGCAGATCCATTTACTTATTTAGTCCGGATGATGTAGAAAAATATCGAAAAGAGCTGAATATTAAAGAGCATAATGACAGTACAATAAAACAGGATTTCTTTGATTTTTTGGAGGAGCGGGATTATTCACTTTCGTACAAAATGCCATTTATGTTGTCCTTTATAAAAGCTGTTAATGCGATTGGAGATGCGGATATAGAAAAAGTTTTGGACAGTTATATTGGATTTTATCAGAATAGGATTGACCGGGAACTTCCGGTGGATAAAAGCACCTGCCCGTATAATGCAAAGACACTGAAAGATCGAAAAGCTATTAGCAGAAATATGCTTACAAATCCATTTGAAAAGTTTGAGCGGAAGAGATTTTTGTATTATTCAAAAGATTTAAGTGTCATTTCTATGAATCATGCATTGTATAGCCAGATGACAGAGGAAGATTGGACAAGAGTGAAAGAACAATTGACAGAAGATTTGAAAAATTATTATGCGGAAATGGGTGGGATATAATGAAGATGACATTTCTGTTGTAAATTAAATATTGGGAAGGAAGTACGAAAAATGGAGAATATCAGATATTATGCAAAAGAACTCTATTCGAAAGAAGTGATTCTGAAAGCTGCATATGCGTTTACAGATCGATTATATATTCATCTAGATGCAGATGCAACGTATTATAAAGTTCGGCTAATTTCAAAAGAAGAAAATAAGAATGAAAAGAAATTATATGCAGAATTTGAGAATGAATTAATTGCACAGGAAACAAGAAGAGTGATTGCTGAGCAAACAAAAAATATCCGAGAGATGATAATAGCAAGGGCGTTATCATCAACGATTGTTAATAATGTGGAAGAAGCTAATATTGATTTGTTAAAAAATGAGGATGCATACGCTGCAGAAGAAATTTTACAGGATTGGTTTGATGTATATGAGAAGTAAAAAAGAAGAAGGCAGTCTAAAACTAAAAAAAGAATTATTTTCAATAAAAGCGATTCAGAGAGCAGCATTTGATTATAGAGAATTAGCCGATATTCAAGTGTATGAAGTGAAAGATTACGTAATTTGTGAATTCAAAAATTGCGTATATGATTATGAGATTACAAAGAGAGAATTTGAAAATTATGTGATTGGCTTATGTAATCAAAAAGGATACGGAAATGATCGTCTGTGAGATTTGTTTAATTCTGGTTCTGATATTTTTAGGTGTTTATACTTCGGCAACTGATATTAGATATAGATTATTTGAAAGATACTGCAAAGTTTATTGTAGAACATTTTTCAGGAGTATTTTGTGTGAATTTTGTTGCAATGGAAATGATGGGAAATGCAGCGAAGAATCGGGAAATACTATGGGTAAATAATGAGGAGGTTTTCAAAAAAGCAAAGGTAGCGATAGAAATACTTGTAACAAGCGGAATAGATGTACAGCTTTATAATTTCCCTCTCTGTGCAGTTGAGCATGATTACTGGAGGCTGGCTGCTAAAAGTATTACAGAATATAAGATGCAAGCGAACAATGGGGCGAGATTGGATACACACCAGAAGAATTTATCGAGTTTTATAAACGGACATTAGGATATATAATCGATAAAAATAAGAACGGGTATTATATTCAAGAAGGACATGCATGCATATTTCTGGCTAAAATTCTGGGAGGATATGCACAGAATTATATGGAACTTCGTTCACCGTGTGGAGCGGCTGTTGGTCAGATAGCATATTATTATGATGGAAATATTTACACCTGTGATGAGGGGCGTATGATAGCGGAAATGGGAGATTCAACATTTTGCCTTGGAAATGTTCAGGAAGATGATTATGATAGCCTGATTGATGGGAGAACTTGCAGAGTGACTTGCCAGGCATCGGTATTGGAGGGGTTACCAAGCTGTTGTGATTGTGTGTATCATCCGTATTGCGGTGTTTGTCCGGTGATTAATCTTGCGATGGAGCATAATATTTATGAACGACATGCAAATAATTATCGATGTAAAATATATAAAGGAATTTTAGATACATTATTCGAATTTCTAGAAAAAGATAAAGATGCGATTGGAATATTCAGATCATGGATTGAATGAGGTGAAGGATATGGAAAAGTACAGTAAAAGATTGAGAAATACAGGAATTGCAATTACAATTGTATTACTGCTTTTTGTTTTAATTGGTATGACGGGAGAAAGCAGTATTAATGAATTAGATATAAGTTCCCCAATAGGTTCTTGTGAAACAAATAAAGGAATATTTCTTGGTGATATAAGTGAAGGGATGCCAAATGGAACGGGCACATTTTATAATCTAGATGGCAGCGAATACGAGGGCGCCATAATAAATGGATTAAAAGAAGGTAAAGGAACTTTTTCGTGGGAAAATGGAGATAAGTATACAGGAGATTTTTCAGCAGATACAATAAATGGAAAAGGAACTTATACATACAAAGATGGTGCTTCCTATAAGGGAGAATTTGCTGAGGGAAAACGAAGTGGAACAGGCACATTTACTTATACTGATAGTTCCAGCTATGAAGGGGAATGGAAGGAAGATGTAATAGAAGGCACGGGGATCTATACATTTTCTGATGGTCTTAAGTTAGAAGGGACATTCACAAATAATACGTTTCTAAAGGGTACCTGTACAAGAAAAAATAAAAAAATAGTAGTTACATATCCGGTAGAAAATGGCGCTTTAACAGGAAAAGCAAAGGCTGTTTTAAAAAGCGGAGAAACTTATGATGGAGATGTACGTAATGATGCATTTAATGGTAGTGTATCAATTCAGTATAAAAATAAAGATGCATATACAGGCGGAATTGCATCTAATCAAAAAAATGGTGACGGAACTTATACTTGGGAGAATGGAGCTCATTATATCGGAAAATGGAGTGAAGATAAAATGAATGGAGCCGGAGCATATTATTATTCTGGCGAACAGTATCCATATTTGGAAGGAAATTTTGTAAACAATAGTCCTGAAGGGAATTGTATTTATCATAAGGATGCAGGAACACAGTACACAACTACTTGGGCAGATGGTGTATGTACAGCAATTAATTAGAAAAATTAGGAGATAAGAAATGGATGATAAAAAATTTCCAAAGATAAAAAAATCAATAGAAGATTTTATATATGAAGAAGAGGGAAATATTACAAGAAATAAGGTCGTAATACTTGGAACAATGGTATTGGTAATGAGTTTATTGATGTATGATGAAGTTTTTGCAGGACATCGGTCTCATAGTTCTCATAGATCACATTCTTCACATAGTTCTGGATCTGGTGGAGGACATAGCAGTCATGAAAGTCATGTATCACATTCTTCGCATGTTTCAGGATCAGGAGGAGATACAAATAGTACAGCACCTGCACATGGAAGTCATAGTAATCATAGTAACCATGCTTCTCATTCGAATGTTAGCCATTATAATGTTGCAAAATCTGCTGCTGGAACACATGCAAATACTACGGTTACAACACAGGTTCCAGATATTTCCGTAGAAGATGTAGCTGGAATCCAGGTGCCAAATAGTAACTCATTGAGTTCACTTGGAAAGGCTGTAGATGTAGCGATCAGTGTACCAGAAAAAACATCGGAATTAGGAAAGTAGAGGAAAATATAGAAATGTTTGGGCAGAAAAAGGAAGAAAGTGAAGAAAAAATTTGGAAAAGAACAGAACGTCGAATATTTTTCAAAAAGTTAATTATTACAGTTATACTTACGTTTTTTATGTTAGGAATGCTTGCAGGACAATCATTACAAGCAATGGTAAAGTTCCCTTTATTTGCTGTATATGCAGCATGTGCCATTTTATATTGGATAAAGGGCTAGGAGGTAAGGACAATGGATGTTAAGGCAAGAAAAATAAAATTTCGTAAATATACGTTGGTATTTTTGATAGTATCTATTCTCTTAATGATTGTAAGTGGAGTTTTAGGTGGCAAAAATACAAACGATATATATGGGAAAAATGCAGAAAGTACATACAGTGATGAGAAGTTTTATATTGATAAAGAAGATGGAAATAAATTAAAACAAGCTAAGAAAAGTGATAAAGATGAGAAATGTTATTCTACAGAACCGGTAAAACAGTTTTCGGTTGTTGGAAAATATTTGATTTATTGTACCGATAAGGGAAAAGATTCGATACTTATACGTTATGATTTGGAGAGTCAAAAAAGTAAGCCATTAGCAGAGAATATACAAAAGTTTTATACTGGACAAGAGATATATGCACAAAATGGAACGCAGATAGTATCTATTAGTTATGATGGAAAAAATATTATTTCTAAGATCAAAGATGCAGTTATGATAAAGTATAAAGCAAAGAAAATATATTTTCTAAAAACGACAGAAGAGAACGGATTGCTTAAATTTGAAAAAAAAGGAAATGGCTACCAGCTCTACGAATATGATACTGAAACTGGTAAGGAGAACGAGAAGAATATAGTGAAAAAGATTGAAGCGCAGGAGTAGAAGTTGTAAACATAATTTGAGTCTGTTATACAAACAGACATGGTACTGTAATACTGTTTACATGCTTCCATACCGAAGACACCTACCATGTAGATTTTACCATATATTGCAGATTTCGAATCATTGTACCATTGGATGAAAATTATTCTTACGATTATGGTTCAAATGCCAAAGCAGTAAGTGCAACTTTGGAGGTTAAAGATGCGACTTTAGAGTGCGACTTTAAAACAAAAAAGCATAAAGATGCGACTTTGGAACAAAAGATGAGTTAGACATTATTCAGTTGATAAAAGCAAATCCATCTATCACACAAAGCGAACTTCAGAAAAAGACTGGCATTTCATTAGGAACAATAAAAAGAATTTTTCCAAAACTGCAAGAAAAGGGGATTCTTGTCAGAGTAGGTGGAAAACGCTTTGGCAAATGGATTATAAAAAATGAAGATAATTAATAACAAAAAATAATATGGATGAATTTAATAATTTCCATTCAGGAGTAACACTCAAATGACTAACGATAAAATCCAACAACTAACCCACGGTCTACAAACTGCTTTCATTGACCAGACAATCACCTCCAACTTGGCCTATAAGCCACAGTTTGTATCCAACAATTATAAAGAAGGACGAAAAGTAATCTCATCCATCGAGGATGAGCTTTTGTCATGCAATGAATTTTACATCAGTGTAGCTTTTATCACCCAGGGCGGAATCACACCCCTTCTCCAGACTTTACGAGAACTGGAGCAACGCGGGATTCCAGGTAAAATCCTTACAACCGATTATCTGACATTTAGTGAACCGAAAGCGCTCAAGATGTTAGCGAATTTTAAAAATATTGAGCTTAAAATGTTCAAGTCAGAAGGTCCCAAAGATGGTTTCCATACCAAAGGGTATATTTTCAAAAAAGAGGACATCTATCAGATTATTGTTGGAAGCTCCAATATGACACTTACAGCACTTACAACGAATCGGGAATGGAATACCAAGATTGTTTCTACAGAAGATGGCGAGTATACGCATACCATATTGGATGAATTTAATCAGCTCTGGAATGCCGAGCAGGCTTTACCTTATGACCAGTTTATCGATGCATATAGTGCGCTTTATACGAAAAATAAAATTATTCAGAAGCAAAAAGAAATTGCACGGCAGGCTGAAGTTCCTTCATTGGAGATTTATCGGCTTCAGCCAAATTCAATGCAGGTTGGATTTATCAATAATCTGCGAAAAATTTATGAGGCAGAAGAGGACAGAGCCTTACTGATTTCTGCGACTGGTACTGGGAAAACATATGCCTCAGCCTTTGCTGCACGTGAACTTGAATTTAAACGTGTTCTCTTTTTGGTACATCGGAATCAAATTGCAAAGCAGGCAATGAAATCCTATCGTAAGGTATTTAATGGAACAGTATCTATGGGAATGGTTACTGGGAAACAGCAGGATTATGATGCAGATTTTGTTTTCGGAACCATCCAGACAATCAGCAAAAAAGAAACTTTGAAACACTACGAACGGGATCACTGGGATTTAATTATTATTGACGAAGCTCACCACAGTTCTGCTGCCAGTTACAAACGCATCATGGACTATTTTACCCCTCGTCTCTGGCTTGGGATGACCGCCACACCGGACAAACGTGATGACAATCTGGAAGGAAGAAATATTTATGAGATTTTCAATCATCAGATTGCTTATGAAATCCGTTTGCAAAATGCGATGGAAGAGGATTTACTTTGTCCTTTTCACTATTTTGGTATTACGGATCTGGAAATTATCAGTGACTGTGGAAAATCATCGGAAGAAAAGATGAAAAACTTCCGTTATTTAACTTCGGATACCAGAGTCTTAAATGTTATGAAACAGGCCGAGTTTTTCGGATACAGTGGAGAACGTGTCAAAGGACTTATTTTCTGCAGCCGGATTGATGAAGCAAAAGAATTATCTGCCAAATTCAACGAAAAAGGGTGGCGGACGCTTGTTCTCAGCGGAAGTGACTCAGAATCAGTACGTGAAGACGCCATTGACCGTCTTACGGGAGATGACAACCAAAATGCATTAGACTATATCATTTCTGTGGATATATTTTCCGAAGGTGTAGACGCACCAGAGATCAATCAGGTGATCATGTTGCGTCCAACCGAATCACCAATTGTATTTATCCAGCAGTTAGGACGTGGACTCCGAAAAGCGGAAGGAAAAGAATATGTGGTTGTGCTGGACTTTATTGGAAATTATCGGAATAATTTTATGATTCCAATTGCCCTGTCCGGCGATCGTAGTTACAATAAGGATAATATCCGCCGTTACATCACAGAAGGTGGCAGGGTAATTCCTGGCGCAAGCACGATCCATTTTGACGAGATTTCCAGAAAACGAATTTTCCAGGCGATTGATAATGCGAATTTCAGTGATATTAAGCTTATCCGGGAAAACTATACAAATTTGAAAAATAAGCTTGGGCATATTCCTGCACTTGCTGATTTTGACAAATATGGTGAGATGGATGTTTTGAGGATCTTTGACAATAACAGTCTGGGGTCGTATTATAAATTCCTTGTGAAATATGAGAAAGAATATAAAATCCGTTTATCTTCTGATGAAGAAAAAGTAATCGAGTTTGTTTCAAAGAAACTGGCAAGTGGTAAGCGAATCCATGAACTGGAATTGCTGAAACGTTCATTGAAATATCATCACGGTCTGCTCGGTCTTTTGCAGGAATCACTTTCCGAAAATTATCAGCAGTCCATGGATGAGAACTGTGCTGAGAATATCGTGAACATGATGACTAATCATTTCCCGACAAACGCTGCAAAAAAGACTTATGCAAACTGTGTTTTCCTCGAAAAAGAAGAGGATGATTATGCCATTTCAAAGAATTATGAAGCAATGCTGCAAAACCCAGATTTTTATCATATTTTAGAGGAATTAGTGGACTTTGGCATTTCACGGTACCATGCAAACTACAGCAACCGTTATCAGAATACGGATCTTGTATTATACCAGAAATATACATACGAAGATGTCTGCCGATTGCTGCACTGGGAACGTAATGAAGTTCCTCTCAATATTGGTGGTTATAAATTTGATAAAAAAACAAAGACTTTTCCGATTTTTATCAATTATGATAAGCAGGATGATATCAGTGACACTACCAAATATGAAGATCATTTTGTAGGTTATAACCGTTTGATTGCTATTTCCAAAAGCGGAAGAACTCTTGTTTCAGAAGATGTACAGAATTTTCTGCATGCGAAAGAACGTGGCATTGATGTTCAGCTTTTTGTGAGAAAGAATAAAGATGATAAGATTTCCAAAGAATTTTATTATCTTGGACGCGTGAATGCGACCGGGCAGGTAAAGGAATTCGTGATGCCGAATACGGATAAGACAGCAGTGGAGATCGAATGGATTCTGGATACACCGGTGAGAGAAGATATTTATGAGTATATTGTAAATGGATAAATGAGGAGGGTTTATTTATGACATTACAAGAAGTTGTTGCGAGGTTTAACACAACTCCATTTTTATTTGCTGGATCAGGTATTACAAGAAGGTATTATGGATTGCCAGATTGGGTGGGATTACTTACCCATTTTGCTGAAAAAGTAAAAAATGATCAATTTGCATTTCGTTATTATGAAAGTAAAGTATCAGAGCTAGACGATGCAGAAAAATTGCCTACTATTGCTAGTTATATTGAAAAAGATTTCAATGAAGCATGGTTTAATAATTTGCCCGGAGTTAGATCTGAATCAGAAAATGTCCAAAGAACTGTTTCTGAAGGAGTTTCTCCATTTAAAGCCGAAATTGCTGAATATATAAATTCTATATCGGTAGTAAAAAATGAATATAACGAAGAAGTAAAAAAACTACAAAATATTGCTAAAAATAATATTTCAGGCGTAATTACAACCAATTATGATTGCTTTTTTGAAAATTTATTTGATGGTTATAAAACATTTATCGGGCAAGACGAACTCGTTTTTTCTCAATTGCAGGGAGTAGCAGAAATATATAAAATTCACGGTTCTGTGCAGTCCCCTTTATCTATCGTCATTAATAAAAATGATTATCAGGCATTTCGAGAGAAAGGAAAATATCTTGCAGCAAAACTTATGACTATTTTTATGGAATACCCGATTGTATTCATTGGATATTCTATTTCAGATTCAGATATACAAGAAATTCTCGGAGATGTAGTAGCATGTTTACCGCCAGAAAAGGTAAATGCATTACAGAAAAGATTTATATTCATTGATTATCAAAAAGATGCTAACGACTGTGAAGTTTCTTCGCATTCATTAGTAATAAACGGGAAATTAATTGAAATGACTAAAATCATTCTCTCGGATTTTGGTATTTTATATGATGCTTTATCCGTAAAAAAGGCTGCACTTCCAGTTAAGTTACTTAGACGATTTAAAGATGAATTATATTCTTTTGCGTTAACTCAACAACCTGGTCCGACTATGCAAGTTACAGCACTTGATGATGGCCGTATTGATGAAAATATGTTAGCATTAAGTATTGGATTAGCTTCAACAGGCGTATATGGATTAGCACGAGCAGTGAATTCAGAACAGTGGTATCGCAACATTATTTTGCATGATTCTATGTATTCATGTGATAAATTGTTAGAATATGTTTATCCAGAATTAGCAAAACAGAACTCTTGGAAACTTCCAGTATGGTATTATATCGCAAATTCAGACTATAAAAGTAGCTTAGCCGAAAGCAAAGCACCGCATTCATATAATGATATTGTTTCAGAAGATTCCATTAAACGAAATCGAACTGCCATTGCAGGTCGTACCGCAATGGAAATATGGACACAAGAAAAAGCTAATGTATTCAAAGCAATCAGACTACTTGGATTTCTGCCAGAAGATAAAATTGATGTAGAACAATATCAACAAATATTAAAAACAATATTTGAAGAAAATGCCAATATTCTTAGTTCATCTAATACCTCTGATAGAAGTAGCCTTAAACGAATGATTAGAATATATGATTTTCTTCTTTATAAACAAAAAAAGACCCCGTGATTCAAGCATCTGCAAGCAGACACCATCACGGAGACTCGGGCAGCGCGGATACAGGCTATGCGACGACTGTAAACAGACACCAACACAAAAGCACTATAAACCTACGGTCATTATAACATGAAAAGAAAAATTGTCAATAATTGAACCGTTTAAGATTATGTAAAATTTTACCAAAAACAGGAGACAACAACCATGAAAACAATCCGAGTCGTTGCAGCAATCATTCTTGCTGACAATAAAATATTTGCAACCCAGCGAGGCTATGGAGAATTTAAAGACGGCTGGGAATTCCCCGGTGGAAAGATCGAACCGGATGAAACGCCAGAACATGCCATCATAAGGGAAATTAAAGAGGAATTAGATACGGAAATCGAAGTCATTCAGCTACTTGACACCGTAGAATATGACTATCCAAAATTTCACCTATCAATGGATTGTTTTATCTGTAACGTAAAATCCGGCGATCTGATCTTAAAAGAGCATGAAGCTGCCAAATGGCTCACCAAAGAGACTCTTTACAGCGTAGACTGGCTTCCGGCAGATCAGGCGCTGATTGGAAAAATTGAAAAATATTTAGAGGAGCATGCCTAATTATGCCATTACAAATCGTCAGAAATGATATCACAAAAATGCCCGTAGACGCCATCGTCAATGCCGCGAATTCCTCCCTGCTTGGCGGCGGTGGAGTCGATGGCTGCATTCACCGCGCCGCAGGACCAAAGCTTTTAGCAGAATGCCGCACTTTAGGCGGCTGTCAGACCGGATATGCGAAGATTACAAACGCGTATGATCTGCCTTGTAATTATGTCATTCACGCAGTAGGTCCTATATGGAGAGGCGGACAGTTTCATGAACGGGAGCTGCTTACTTCCTGCTATGAAAAATCTTTAGCACTTGCCAAAGAAAAACATTGCGAAAGCATTGCATTTCCACTGATTTCTTCCGGAATTTACGGCTATCCGAAGGACCAGGCACTGAAAATTGCGATCGACACGATCAGTGCATTTCTTATGGAAAATGATATGATGGTCTACATCGTTATTTTCGATAAAGCAGCTTATCAGATCAGCAGCAAACTGTTTTCTGATGTTGCTGCATATATTGACGATCATTATGTGGAAACACACATTGATAGAAAATCCGAAGCACTGAGACGCCAGAAGCAGTTCCGGGAAATGGATTTCTGCGAAAGTGCAAGTGTGTCATCATTGCCACAACAGTCCATTGCACCATTAAACAAAAGCATGACACTGGAAGATGCCTTGCAGCAAATGGATGAAAGCTTTTCCGAAATGCTGCTCCGAAAGATTGATGAAAGTGCAATGACCGATTCTCAGTGTTATAAGAAAGCTAATATTGATCGGAAACTATTTTCCAAGATTAAGAATGACAAGTATTATAAGCCATCAAAGTCAACGGTTCTTGCATTTGCGCTGGCACTTGAACTGCCTCTTGTGGAAATCCAGGATATGCTGATGAAAGCGGGCTTTGCCTTATCGCATTCCAGTAAATTTGATGTGATCGTTGAATATTTTATTTTGAAGCAAAATTATAATATTTACGAAATCAATGAAGCGCTGTTTGCCTTTGACCAGAATCTGATCGGAGGCTAAAAACTGTCGCTTTCCATGCGACCATTTCTCCTGAAAATGGCTGTATCTTATAGTTACAGACAAAAACAAGCCATTACTTAGGAGGAATTTATCATGAGAAAAAATCTGACAGAAGTTGTATTTATTTTAGATCGCAGCGGTTCCATGAGCGGACTGGAAACAGACACCATAGGTGGATTTAATTCTATGATCCAAAAGCAGAAAATGGAAGCCGGACAGGCTCTGATTTCTACCGTTCTTTTTAACAATTACAGCAAGGTACTGTATGACAGAGCCGATGTGCAGAAAATCCCACAAATGACAGAAGCCGATTATTTTGTGCACGGCTGCACAGCACTGCTGGACGCAATCGGCGGTGCCATCCATCACATTGGAAATGTCCACAAATACGCACGTCCGGAAGATGTACCGGAGCATACCATCTTTATTATCATGACCGATGGTATGGAAAATGCAAGCCATATTTATAGCAGTGATAAGGTAAAGCAAATGATTGAACGCCAGAAAGAAAAATATGGATGGGAATTTCTCTTTCTCGGCGCAAATATTGATGCGATTGAAACAGCCGGTCATTTTGGAATTGACGCAGATAAAGCTGCCAATTATCAGTGTGACGGCGAAGGAACTGCACTGAATTATGAAGTATTAAATGATGCAATATCTGCGGTCCGGTGTAATGCAGCACTTGATTCCAATTGGAAGAAGCGCATCGATAAAGATTACGAAAAGCGTGGACAGCACACTCGTGTATAGAGTGTATACCGATGAAAGCAGATGAACATATCCAGGCGCAAAAGTAGACACAGCTGCTTACGCACCACTGATGCGAAGGCTTGCGAGTTTCGCAATAAAGATAATAACACGATAATCATTCCATATTTTATGAAGGCAGAATCATTTATGGTAAAAAAGAAAAAACAGCCAATTGGCATCGAAAGCTTTGAAGAGCTTCGGAAAGAAGAGTAAAAAATGCAGGGTTTTGATGGAAAAATAACATATTTTTCTAAAAGTAAAAGCACACTATCTATAACTCTATAATTCAATATAAAAAATAATGAGCAGGAGGAGAATTATAATGTATCCAATTTTCTTCCCCTGCTCATTTCGCGCCCATTTATTTCATTACTTCCGCAATCACCTTCATCATCTCATCCACACGGAACGGCTTCGTAATAAACCCGTCCATTCCGGCATCCAGAGCATGTTTCCGGTCTTCTTCAAATGCATTTGCAGTCATGGCAATGATCGGAATCTGCGCTTTCTTTCCATCTGCAAGCTGGCGGATCTTCCGGGTAGCCTCATATCCGTTCATTCGTGGCATCTGCACATCCATCAGAATAAACTGATACGTGTCTGCTGCCTGATTCTGGATTTCTTTCACGCAGGCGCATCCATCCGGAACCCAGGTTACAAGAACCTCTTTGTTTTTCAGAACTTCCATCGCAATTTCTGCATTTAACTCATTATCCTCAACCAGCAGCACATGCATTCCGGTCAGATCGAATTTGTGTTCCCTTGCTTTATCTGACGGATGCAACTGATTTTCCATTGCAATCCGAAGTGGAAGTGTAATCTGGATCCTGGTTCCCTGACCAGATTTGCTGTAAATATTTACCTCACCATTCATCAGATTCACCAGCTTCTTGACAATTGCAAGTCCAAGTCCCGTACCTTCCGTCTTACTTTCAGTCGAAGTCCTTTCTCTTTCAAATGCCTCAAATGCATGCTTCTGAAATTCTTCTGTCATTCCGATTCCGGTATCCTTTACCGCGAACTGATATTCAGCCAGCCCAGGAGCAATCATTCGTTCCGTAGTACTAAATACGATTGTTCCTCTCTCCGGGGTAAACTTAACTGCATTGTTTAATACATTTACCAGAATTTGTTGCAGCTTTGTCGCATCACACCATACCAGACGATTTTCTATATGGCTTTCAACCCTGAAATCTATTTTCCCTTTATTGATACTGTATTCCAGCATCATTTCCAGCTTTTCTGTCATCTGTTCCAGATCCGTTACCGTCTCCACAACTTCTGCCTTGCCACTCTCAATCTTGGACAGATCCAGCACATCATTGATAATCTTCAGAAGGACATCGCCCGATGCCTGGATTTTCGTAACAGCATTTCTGACAACGACCTCATCATCCGGGTGCTTCGCTATGATATCAGCAAATCCTATGATTGCATTCATCGGAGTACGGATATCATGGGACATATTTGCAAGGAAGGTATTCTTGACCGCACCGGCCGCTTTCGCTTTCCGGGTCAATTCCTTTTCCAGTTCTAATGCATTTGAAAGTTTTTCTCTGTGCTCCGATTCCAGCTGATTCTGCTGGTGCTCGACCATGAACAGGTAGGATAGCAGTGCGCCGATGACCAGACAGTACGGCTGAAACGGACACACACCATAAAATGGGATCACGTAGGTATTTACCAGAATCCCGATCAGCGGAATTGCTGAGAACAGTGCCGATTTTATGAGATATTTGATTCCCCCGGTATTGTTCATAAATAAAATGCAGAATGTCTGTGCAAATGCATAAAAATAATAGAACAGGTTGAGTACGGCAAATACGCCAAAAAATGTACCACGTATATAAGTCCGGTTTCTTGAAAATCCCCATACAATTCCGGTTGGAACAGAAAGCAGCACCATCGCAGTCAGAAGAAGCAGCGGAATCATTTCTACGAATCTTCGCTTCTTCGAACTGCTGATTCCCATATAGTTCTGCATAAACAAATGCCACACATACGGCATGATCACGTAGACCAGATAAAAGAAAAATACAATCAGCTTAAACTGCAGGATACTTCCTGTCTTACTTAAGAATCCCCGCATAAACAGGGCGTCCAGTAACACGTAAAGCTCTACCACACCAATAAAGATCATCGCATATTTTTTACTCGGACTCCATGTAATATAATACCGGATCCTTAGCAGGATGATCGTCAGTATTACCATCATAAATACTGCGTTGCTCAAATAAATACTACTCATTTTCTATTCCCTTTTTCTTTCGTTTTCTAGGATTATTGTATACTTTTTCTATGCGTTTCGCAATCCATATGTTATACTATTAAATAAAGGTATTTCAAGGAGGATTTTAGAAATGAAAATAGCAGTAACATACGAAGGCGGATCTATTTTCCAGCACTTCGGTAAGACAGAAGCTTTTAAAATGTATGAGGTAGAAGACGGAAAGATCACTTCCATGCAGATTGTTCATGCTGGTGGCGCCGGACACAGCGCACTTGCAGGCTTCCTTTCTGAGCAAGGCGCAAATGTTCTGGTCTGTGGCGGGATCGGAGAAGGTGCACAGGCAGCACTGAAGGAAGCTGGCATTGAAGTTATATCCGGTGCAGCAGGAGAAGTAGATGCAGCAGTCAATGCATATCTTGCAGGAGAACTGGAATCTGCTGGAACTAATTGTGACCATCATCACGAAGAAGGACATTCCTGCTGTGGACATCATGAAGAAGCAGAAGAAGCTCCGGAAGAAGAACATTCCTGTGGCGGACACTGCAGTGGATGCAGCGGATGTGGCGGCGCACATGTACCGGATTTTGAAGGTCCGAATGTGGGAAAGACCTGCCGTACTCATTACAGAGGAACCTTCGATGACGGTACCCAGTTTGATTCTTCCTATGACCGCGGAGAACCACTGGAATTCGTATGCGGAGCCGGACAGATGATCCACGGATACGACAAGGCGGTTGCAACAATGGAAGTAGGACAGACCATTAACATCCATCTGATGCCGGAAGAAGCTTATGGTATGCCGGATCCACGCGCCATTTTCACGCTGGAGATCGCACAGCTTCCGGGATCTGAAGATCTGGAAGTCGGCGCACGCGCATATCTGACCAACCAGTACGGTCAGCCATTCCCGGTAACTGTAACCGAAAAGACAGAGACCAACATCACGTTTGATGCCAACCATGAGATGGCTGGAAAAGAACTGAATTTCCAGATTGAACTGGTAGAAGTAAAATAACACATACAAACTATCATTTTCAGGCGCCCCCTTTATTTCATCGTAAAGGAGGCGCTTAAGTTATAAGACCAGAATGATACAAAAGAAGAAAGCGTACCGTCTTTTTGAAAATTAAGTAATTCATAAGACAATCCCTGTTCGGATTGTTATATACTAAGATTATATTTTTTCGGAAATCGATAATTAGACAACGGAAAGGAAATTTGCCCGTGCTAAATTTAGAATTTAAAAATTATCCATGAAAGCAGACCGTGAAAAAGAAAGCCCGCCGCATGTTCATACTAAGGTGGATGATCGTCATTCTGGCTATCCTTGCGATCTTTTTTCTGACCTGTCAGAAACTTATCTCCAATGTCTGGACACTTCCTGCATTCCTTTGCCAGCTTCTTGCTGTTATTGAACTGGCTTTCGGGATGCAGGCTGTGGAAGCAGGCTGGAGCAGAAAAGTATCAAGCAGGATGCCATTAGACGAACATTACGAGTATGCTCTTTATATGTATCATACACAGTCAATCCGTGATCTCGCTACAAATAACCGCATGCTGTTACTGATTGCGCGTCTTGAAATCCAGCTTGGAAAATACGAGCACGCCACACAGACCATCACACAGATTTCTACTGAAAAATGTACACCAGTCCAGTTAAAGCAGTTATATTATATGCAGATTTTGCTGGCAGCAGAAGAGAACGATATGGATGCATGGAACCAGTTTTTAATCCGTTATACCGGAATCCCGGACACAAATGGAATCTATCCATCGGAAACAGAACTGACCACCTGGATCGAACAAAACGAAATGGATCAGCTGATTTCTGCATTAAAGAAATTCACTCCCACAAGAAAAGAACATCCCCTGCGTACCTGTCTGATTACAATCATTCTGTCATACAGTACCTTTTTCTACGGTGCATGGTATGGAATTAACAAAAGCGCAGGGTATGCGATCCGTTACTATTTTGCGGAAATATCCGGTGTCTGTGTTTCCATCAGTTTGTCTTGTCTGCTGATCTGGGGCATGATCTGTCTGTATAAAAAGCAAAAAAGTCTTCTGAATGGAAAAGCAGCCAGACGGATGATTGCGGTTTCTTATGCTGTGCTGACTCTTTTCTTACTTTCGTTAATCGGTTACAGCTTTTTAAATGTAAGCTTTGGCGTAGAAGGAACAGAAACCGTAACCGGTCAGGATCAGCAGTATACCTACCTTTCTGTACAGCCTGATTATGGTCATGTTACGCAGTATCGGACTGATAATTTTATTTACATGCAAAAAACAGGTTTGCTTTTACCAAATACAGATACCCTGACAGAATCTTCTGAACCTGATTCTGACCTGAATGGTTCCGAAACACAAGATAGTAGTACCACTGATTCCACCGAAAATTCTCCGGCACAGGAATCACAGAAGGCTTCACCGCTCCAGGACGAAATGCGTGCTGTTTATCAGTATATCCAGCAGAAGAATATGCTTCCGGATATGAACTTTACTTACACGGCAAATGCAAAAGGTGAAAACTATGCCATCCTCTGTGAGACAACAGAAGAGAAGGATGGCAAAACGGTTAATGTCAATTACTGTCTGTATGATAACGGGTCGAAAACGGACAAAAACAATACTACCTTCGAGGAGCTGGTTCTGGAAAAGGTATATCCGGATGGTGGATATGAGACAGAACTGGTTGATTTCTATCTGGTAAATTCAGAGACTCTGGAAGTTATGGATGAACACAAATCAAGCTGGTAATTATTTTTTTGAAATATTTATTAGAAAGAGCAGAGTCATCATTCGGATGTACCTCTGCTCTTTTACTTTATATTATTTCATCAAATAACTTTAGAAAATCCTGCAATTCCACAGGCATCCTGCCTTTCCTCCACGCAAGAAGAATCTCAGTTGTAAGATCAGCTCCTGTGATATCATATGCTTTTAATTTATTAGAGAGTTTCAACATAGACTCTGGAAGAATTGCGATCCCGAGTCCTTTTTCTGCCATCGTCATCGCAGTCCGGGCATCCTCGCAGGCAAAATAAATATCGCAGACCAGTCCGGCACTTTCAAATGCGGCAAGCATGTATTTGCGGTAGCGGTGGGAGAGGATCAGCGGCTGTTCAGAAAGTTCCTGAAGGCTGACTGATGAATGCTGACCCTGCAGAATAGGATGATCCGGAACTGCCATCACAAGCAGCTTTTCCCTGGAAAGAGACTTGGTTTCGCAGCCGTTTAATACAATCGGTGTACGAAGTGTAGTCAGATCGATCATTCCGTTTTCCAACTGATCTTTCAGTGTAAATGTGGATCCCTCATGTACATCAAAATGAATCTGTGGATATTTTTTTGCAAAGCGGAGCAGATATTCGGACATCATCGATACGGTGGATGGCGTGATCCCAATGTGCAAGGTGGCCGCCTGACCGGATTTGACGACCTCCTGTTTGGTCAGATCTGCAAGCATCAGAAGATTCCCTGCCTGCTCATAAAGCGTCTTTCCTGCATCTGTAAGCGTAATTTTCTTCGTTCCACGCAAGAAAAGCGGCACTTGCAACTCTTCCTCCAACATCTTCATCTGATAACTCAGTGGCGGCTGTGTCATGTGAAGCGCCCTTGCCGCACCGCTGATCGTTCCGGCATCTACGATCGCACGGAAGTATTCTAACTGTCTGATTTCCATAAAATGTATTTCCTTTCCTCATTATATAAATATGAAAAACTTATATTCTATATAAATTTTATTGAATTACCATACAAAAACAATAATTTACATATATAATATCAGATGTTATACTAGGAAAGCAAGAACAAGAAAAAAGGAATGAATTTACAAATGAAACGAGTTGATTTTGAAAATGGAACAATAACCAGCAACATTCTTGGAGCAGCACTCCCGATGCTGGTTGCCCAGATCTTAAGCTTACTTTATAACATTGTAGACCGCATCTATATTGCACGTATCCCAAATGTCGGAACTGCAGCACTTGGTGGGGTCGGCCTTTGCTTCCCGGTAATTGTTATTATTACCGCATTCAGCAATCTGTTCGGAAGCGGCGGTGCACCATTATTTTCGATTGAGCGCGGAAAAAATGAACCACAGGAAGCTAAGAAGATCATGAACACTTCTTTTTCCATGGTTTGTATCTGCGCCGTTGTCCTGATGGCCATTGGCTTTTTATTTGCCCACCCGATTCTGGTGCTGTTTGGCGCATCAAAAGACGCCCTGGTCTATGCATACCCGTACCTGATGCTTTATCTGATCGGAGCGCTGCCATCGATGATTGCAACCGGTATGAACCCGTTTATCAACGCACAAGGATATTCAACAATCGGTATGCTTTCAGTTACCATCGGGGCAGTGGCAAATCTGTTGCTTGACCCGTTATTCATTTTTGTATTTGGGCTTGGCGTGCGTGGAGCGGCAATTGCAACGGTAATTTCACAGACACTCTCTGCTGCATTTGTCTTTTTCTTTCTTACCCAAAGAGCCGAGCTGAAAATGCGGCTTCTCAAAAAAGAAGAATTTACAGAGTGTACCGTCTATGCAAAGAATATTGTCAGCCTGGGAACTGCCGGATTTATCATGCAGCTGACAAACAGCCTGGTAACGATTGTCTGCAACAATGTACTTTCTGTCACAGGCGGAGATATCTACATTTCTGTTATGACCATCGTATCCAGTGTCAGACAGCTTGTAGAAACTCCGATTTATGCAATCAACGAAGGAACTTCGCCAATCCTGAGTTATAATTACGGTGCAAGACGCCCGTCCCGTGTGAGAAAAGCCGGTGTCATGATGGCACTTATGATCCTCGGATATACGGCAGTGATGTGGAGTATTATTATCATCGCGCCAAAAACCCTGATCGGTATTTTCAGTTCGGATGCTACGTTAATGAAAGATGCTGTTCCAGCCCTGAAGCAATATTTCGCAGCCTTTATCTGCATGGATATGCAATATATTGGTCAGACGGTCTTTAAATCCCTGAATAAGAAGAAACACGCAATCTTTTTCTCCCTGCTTCGGAAGGTATTTATTGTTGTCCCTCTGACCTACCTGATGCCGTATGCCCTGAATATGGGTACAGACGGCGTATTCCTCGCAGAACCGGTTTCTAACGTCATTGGTGGTGGATTATGCTTCATCACCATGTTACTTACCATATTGCCGGAATTAAAGCGTATGGAGCGGAAGAATACGCTCTATGAGACAGGAGTGCTCTTGTAATGCACGAATTTTGTTTGGAAATTTCTGTTAAAACGGACGGATTTTTGCTATATCGAATGACATATTTAACAATATCCAGGAGAAATGACAAATGAACAGAAGAGAAGTAATAGAAAAAGTGCAGGCAGAACTTTTTGAAATGCAGGATCTTACTTACCGTGATTTTCATGCAAAGCTGATGCCAACCATTGATAAAGAAACAGTCATCGGTGTACGGACTCCGATGTTACGTGCCTATGCGAAAAAGTTTGGAAAAACGGCTGATGCGGTTACCTTTCTTGAAGTGCTTCCACACAAGTATTACGAAGAAAACAACCTGCACGGACTGCTAATTGAACAGATCAAAGATTATCCAGCCTGTATTGCCGCGATAGAACGTTTTCTCCCTTATGTGGACAACTGGGCAACCTGCGATATGATCGCACTTCGTACAATGAAAAAGCATCTGGATGTATTTATCCAGGAAATCTACAACTGGATGGCATCGGATCACCCTTATGTCGTCCGTTTTGGAATTGGAATGCTGATGCGGTATTATCTGGACGAACAGTTTAAACCAGAATATCCAGAAAAAGTAGCCGAAATCAAATCAGACGAGTATTATGTCAATATGATGCGCGCCTGGTATTTTGCGACTGCACTTGCCAAACAGTATGATCAGATTCTGCCTTATCTGGAAGAGAAAAAGCTGGACACATAATAAGACCATTCAGAAAGCGGTTGAAAGCTACCGGATCACACCGGAGCAGAAGCGTTATCTGAGAACATTAAGGATAAAGAAATAATAAAATTCCATCACCATTTCATCTATGTGATTGATATGATGATGGAATTTTATTATTCACCAATTTATCATTTTAAAAATTTATCCATATTAGGATATTATTTAGCCGGACTTTAGCAATTTACGGTTCCCGCAATTTTACCACATTTGCCGCACTGCGCCGTCTATCCTCGTCAATTGCGGCGTAGTGCTTTTTCGTTGTATTGACATCTTTATGTCCCAGAACGTCCGCTACCAGGTAAATATCCCCTGTTTCCTTATAAAGGGCAGTACCATAGGTACTTCTTAGCTTATGTGGCGTAATTTTCTTATTTGTGATCTGACCGGCATATTTTTTGACCATATTTTCAACCGCCTGTACACCGATCCGGCGTCTTTGTGTGGATAAAAACAGGGCATTTTCATAGCCTGCAAGTGGTGTAACCGCCTTACGGTACGTCTCCAGATAGTTCCGAAGCGCTTTTTCCACTTCATCTCCGAAATAGACAACCATCTGGCTTCCACCTTTTCGTGTGACGGTGATCCCATTGTTGTTAAAATCCACATCTGCTAGGTCCAGTCCAATTAACTCAGATACTCGAATACCTGTTCCCAGCAGGAGAGTAATGATCGCAATATCGCGTTCTTTCGTCTTGTTATAATAGGAGAGAGCCTGACCTGTTAATTTGGATCCACAGGATTCCACATAATCTAAAAGCTTTGCGACCTCATCCGTATCCAAACGTATGATCGCCTTATCATGTAACTTTGGCATATCTACAAATAAAGTCGGATTTTTCTGAATAATCTGTCTTTTAAAGAAATAATTATAAAAGCTGCGTAAGGCAGACATTTTGCGAAATAATCCACGTTCAGAATTCGTGACCTGTTTGGTTTCTTTGGTATGAACGTCCGTGGTATCATAAACCTTCAGATATTCCAGATATTCCTCTATATCAACAGGCTGAATAGCTTCCAGATCCTGTACCTGAAAGTCCTTCAGTGAGTGATGTTTATAAACAGGATTTTCTTCAATTAAGAACTGAAAGAACAAACGGATGTCATATGCATAAGATATTCGCGTCTTTGGTGATGTGGTTGGTTCAATGGCACGAAAATAATCACGTGCAAAGTCCGGCATGGTATTTAGAACACCACGAAGACGAATGGTATTATCAATATAAGTTTCTTCCTGATATGTTTTTGTATCAGATGGCATGATCGTAAGAACCTCCTAAATTCCATAAATTTCCCCGATATAGGTATGATTATAGCATGGTTTCAGAAGATTTGTCTATATCTTTTGGAAAAATCGGTATTTGTCGTATAGATTGGTTATTCAAAATACTGCTGTCCCAAGACAACTTTTTGCCAGAGACAGCTGATATTTCTTATTAAGTGATTTAAACAGCTAATTATAATTACTAGCACGGTCTGTTTCCTTTTTCAAATGGATATTCAATCCCCCAGTCTTTTCTAAGTCCATCCATCTGTTCCATGATACGAATACTTTCTTCATGCGGCATTTCTATACATTCAAGTTTTCCTTCACGGATAGCCTTCATAGAAGCGCGTACTTCATATTCAAAACCTGTGATCTGTTCAGGCATTGTAATCTCTCTTACAAATTCCCGATCTGGTGTATATACTTTTACCGCTGTAATATCATTGATATTTTCCGCAATCAGATATCCCTTGGTGCCATATATCATACCATATTGTTCAGTGCCTGTTAGTGCACTGCTTTGTATAGAAGCCATCGATCCATTTTTATATTTCAGAATGATAGAATTCTGTGCATCCACTCCACTGTCAAATTTTACGCAGGAAGAAATTGTTTCTTCAACATCATCTCCTAAAACCATACTTGCAAAATTCAGCGGATAAATACCTACATCTAATAGTGCTCCACCGGCAAGCTTCGGATCGATCAGACGTTCTTTTGTATGCATATCATATCCAAGATTTGCTGAAATTCCCTTTAATTCTCCAATTTCTCCGCTTGTAATAATATCATCGATTATTTTACGGGATGGAAGGTATCTTGTCCAAATTGCTTCCGTAATAAAGACTTCTTTTTCCTTTGCAAGAGCAAATACTTCTTTTGCTCCGGCAGCATTTACAGTAAATGGTTTTTCACAAAGTACCGGTTTCCCGTGAGTGATACAAAGTTTGGCATGTTCTATATGAAATGGATGTGGGGTTGCAATATAAATCAGCTCTACTTCCGGATCATTTACCAGCTCTTCGTATGAGCCATATGCCTTTTCAAATCCCCATTCTTTAGCAAATTTCTGTGCTCTGTCAAGATTTCTTGCAGCAATGGCATATGCCACTGCATCGTCCATACCGTTCAGCGTTTTCGCCATATTTGCCGCGATTCGACCAGCGCCAATAATTCCAACTTTCATCTGTTCCATATTTCACATTCCTCCAAACGCATATTGTTTAAATTTTATTCTCTACTTTTGCCTATCCGTTTTTTCATTTTTAATTTCTATCCATACTTTTATTCTACATAGAAATCCATCCAAACGCATTCGCCACGGAACTGATCAAAATGATCAGAACAAAAATCGGACACAGATATTTAATCATAACAACAAAAATTTTCTTTCTCCGGAATGTACTTTCTCCATGCATAACCTCTTCTTCTATCCTCTTTATCCCAACAACCCTCGCTACTAAAAGGCATGTCATAAGTGCTGCAACCGGCATCATTACTGAATTAGTCAGAAAATCAAAGAAATCCAGAAACTGCATACCAATAATTTTTACAAATGCAAGTGGTCCATATCCAAGTGAAGACAAACTTCCAAGTGCTATCATAATCACGCCAACAAGCACAGTGGATTTTTTCCGGCTCCAGCCGATTTCGTCCTCAAATGTAGATACAGCGCTTTCTGTCAATGCAATTGAACTGGTCAGCGCTGCAAAAAGGACAAGCAAAAAGAATACAATTCCAATTAACGTTCCAAACCCCATATTTTCAAACACTTTTGGAATCGTAATAAACATCAGCGCCGGTCCTGCCTGCAAAGTATCTGGATTTCCACCTGAAAATGCAAACACAGCTGGAATGATCATAAGTCCTGCCATAATTGCAATTGCTGTATCGAATACTTCTACATTTCTTGTTGAGTCTTCGATTGAAATCTCGCTCTTCATATAAGAACCAAATGTGATTAGAATTCCCATAGCGATCGACAAGGAATAAAACATCTGTCCCATAGCAGCTACCACAGACATCCATGAGAAATTCTTTGGATTTGGCACCAGGAAATATTTCACGCCTTCCATTGCACCTGGTCGTGTTACTGAATAGATGGTAATGATCAGCGAAAGCACAATCAAAATTGGCATCATAAACTTTGAAACACGCTCAATTCCATTCCGAACACCTGCATAAATAATAATCAATGTAATCAGACAGAATATGATAAAACAGATTTCTGTAGAAAATCCATTTGAAATAAACTCTGAAAAATATCCATCTTGAGCCAGACTACTGCTGTTTCCTTTTACATATTCCCAAAGGTACTTGATAACCCATCCTCCAATTACAGAATAATATGGTACAATCAGAACCGGAATAATCGCATTAATCCATCCACCAAAAGAAATCCATTTTGACTTTCCGAAAGATTTGAACGCACCTACCGGACTTTTTCTTGTCATACGGCCAATTGCTGATTCGGCTACTATCATCGTGTATCCAAAGGTAAGGGCTAGCAGAATATAGATAAGTAAGAAAATTCCTCCACCATATTTCGCCGCAAGATAAGGAAACCTCCAGATATTTCCAAGACCTACAGAAGCCCCTGCTGCTGACAGTACATATCCTAATTTACCGGAAAATGTACTCCTTTTTTTATGATTATCCATAACAAAATCTCCTTTTTTATTCTAAAATTAAATACACTCGTTTGATTTTATCATGATAATCCTTTAAAGTCACTAGTAAAATCAAGTATAACCTTAAAAAAATAAAAATAAGTTTTGTCTTATAATTTATCCATACATTCCGTGTATTCTTTTAAAGCCTGTTCCAGTAACTGAATCTCATCACTGTTCAGTTTCCATTCAAATACTTTACAGTTTTCTTCAATCTTATCACGGCTCTGCGCTCCAATAATACAGGAAGAAATAAAAGGCTTCTGCAAAGCCCAGTTCAATGCAATCTGTGTCAATGGAACATTTCGCTCCATACTAATCTGATCCATCGTTCTTAAAAGAATCATTATTTTTGAGAACAATGGATCTTTAAAATATGGGTAAAACCGATTTCTATTGTCATTCACCCCATATTCTTTGAGTTCCCTGTACTTTCCGGTTAAAATACCGCCTCCAAGTGTTCCATAAGTCATAACTCCTATTCTTTGCGCATAGGCCCACTGAATCAGTTGTTCCCCCTTACGATCCACCATAGAATACTGTGGCTGATATACTTCAATGTCACAATATTTTTCTGCTTCTTCAATCTGTTCTTTTGTAAAATTCGATACTCCGATATGCAAAATTTTACCTTGCTTTTTCAGCGTATTAAGCGCATCCATTGTTTCTTCCATTGGAACATTCGGATCCGGCCAATGAACCAGATATACATCAATATAATCTGTCTTCAGATTATGGAGTGATTCTTCGCATTCCCGCATGATCTTATCTGCTGCCCCACAGCGTATATACTTTCCATCAATAAATTCATTTCCACACTTCGTAGACAGGATTACTTCTTTTCTTACACCAAGTTTATGCAAAACCTGTCCAATATACTGTTCTGCCCTTCCACCATTATAAGCAGGCGCTGTATCAATAAAATTAATTCCACAATCAACTGCTGCTTTAATCGCATCCATTCGGCTTTCGTCGGAATAAGTATCCCATCCGGCACCTCCGATTCCCCATGTACCAAGGCACATCCTGGATACATGAAGCCGGGTCTTTCCCAATTCTGTATACTCCATTTTCTTGTTCGCCTCCGTTATTACTCTATTTTTTGATTATACCACTTTCTGATTGTGAAACAAATCTCTGTCTCCTGTTTTATCGTAAAAATTTTTACCATAAAATAAAAAAGTCCGGAAAGACTAAGACGGGGTGAGCGATGGGATCTTGGTTAGAGACCTAAAAATGTCCTAGTCTTTTAGACTTTTATAAAAAATAAGAGTGTATATAATGTGCTGTCAGACAGATTTTCGCTGCTGCCTGACAGCACAGGTCGTCTTTAATAAACAGCTTCCTCACCATAATAGGAAACAACCAGATAATCCCCTTCCTGAAGATTATTTCTGTCTTTCATGCTTAAATGATTCGCCTCTGCCAGTTCATCCATATATTCATAAACAGAATCTTCCGATCCCATGTACTGCTGTGCAATGCTCCAAAGTGAATCCCCTTTTTCAATCTGAACACTTTTATAATACCGCTCTTCAGAAGGAACGGAAGCCTCTGTCCCACTGTCATGAGCACTCGAAAAGAAACTTCCAAAGCCAAAGCTCATAGACATGATCAGAACAACTGCTGCTATTCCAGTCACAAAACGTCTAAAAAAACCGGTTCTGCGGAACTTTGCATAGTGACAGTATTTCCGTCTCTTCTCTCCGGCATGATATCGATCCATAGGTATGTCTGTTCTTTTCTCTGATCTCATGATAAAATCCTCCCTTTTCTTCTTCAACTTTCGCGTACCATTTATCGAAAGTATGTTCCCGAACAACTGTTCTGCTATTAATATACAGTAAGAACATACGTTTGTCAATACACAATCGAACATATTTTCTAAACATTTGTTTGCTATTTCCTATTTGGTATGGTATGATAATTTTAATAGTGTGAATACTTATATGAATGGATATAAATATAACTACAGACACAGGAGGTTCTTTTATGAGTAAAGGTAATATTAGCAAGAAGCAGGAAGAGATACTTGAATATATTAAATCCCAGATTCTGGAACGCGGTTTCCCACCGGCTGTCCGTGAGATTTGTGATGCTGTGAATCTGAAGTCAACTTCTTCTGTACATTCTCATCTCGAAACTCTTGAGAAGAATGGATACATACACCGCGATCCTACCAAACCGCGCGCAATTGAAATTCTCGATGACTCTTTTAATCTAACCAGACGCGAGATGGTACAGATTCCGATCGTTGGGCGTGTTGCCGCCGGAGAACCAATCCTGGCAGAGGAAAATATTGAAGACTATTATCCGGTACCTACCGAGTATATTTCTTCGAACAAGGAACTTTTTATGCTGAAGGTTCAGGGTGAAAGTATGGTAAATGCAGGTATTCTGGATGGTGATTATGTTGTTGTAGAAAAGCAGCCAACTGCGGAGAATGGAGATATGGTTGTTGCCCTGATTGAAGATGGCGCAACAGTCAAGACCTTTTACAGAGAAGAAGGTGTCATCCGTCTCCAGCCGGAGAATGATGCAATGGAACCTTTCATTCTGGAGGATGTCACAATTTTAGGAAAAGTTGTAGCTGTTATGCGTTTCTTCCGTTAATACGAAGTTCTGTTTTACAGCTGGTATTGCCACACGTTATGGTTCCCTTTTTTTTACAAAGTAATCTATAGCACAACAGGTGATAAACTGCAGATTTCTTTATCCAAAAGATAATATGCGGTTCATCACCTGTTTTTATATTGACATTTTTATTTTCTATATGTCTTTCTCTTAGTATTTATTTTTTTGCAAGTTCATACATCGCTGCTGCTGTAATCTGCAGTGCACGGAGAAGCTTTTCTACTTCTACATGTTCATCCGGCTGATGGATCACGTCTGCTTCTCCTGGAAATACTGGTCCAAATGCTACCATATTCGGGAATTTCTTTGCATAAGTTCCACCACCGATTGCAAGCGGCTCCAGATGCTCGCCGGTCTCCTCCTCATATACATGAACAAGCTTTGTCACCAGTTCAGAGTCCTTTGGCACATAAAGAATTTTGTGGTTATTTTTCCGAAGAACGTCAAATGTATAGCTGTTGATATGATTGACCAGTGTATCATCGACAACTTTCTGATCTGCATTTTTCGGATAACGGACATCTAATGTAAAATAGGTCTTTTCTCCGTCATAATGGACGATACCAAGGTTTACGGTCGTCTCACCGGTTTCTTCATCCACATAATGTACACCAAGTGATTCTCCGTTTGTCTCTGTTCCAATCTCTTTCAGCAGAAATTCCATCAGTTGCTGGAATTCTCCACCAAATTCATTCTCTTTGACAGCATTCAGGAGCAGGATCGCTGCATTCACTCCAAGATGAGGTGTGCTTCCATGTGCACTTCTTCCTACCGCTTCAACAATTGTTTTCCCATCTTCATGTGTCACAGTAATACCTTCTGATTCTGTAACTTTAATATCGCCTTTTACAACCAGTTTACATGTCGGAATCACAACATTATCAGCAATTCCACCCCCAAAATATTCTACTTCGATATGTCCCTTGTCATAAACCTTTGAACCGCCCTTGATGCCAGTCGTTCCTTTTTCACAGAAAATAACCGGGAAATCTGCATCCGGAGTAAATCCGATCGTCGGCATCTCATATCCGTTCTCTACGTAATACGCTGCACATGAAGAGCCACATTCCTCATCAGATCCAAAAATAACACGGATTCTACGGTCAATTGGAAGATTCAGATCACGGATCGCCTTCAATGCGTAAATCGATCCAATGATCGGTCCCTTATCATCCAGGCATCCTCTTCCCCAAAGGATTCCATCGTGGATCTCGGCACCATAGGCAGGATAAGTCCAGCCGGTATCGCCAGCCGGTACAACGTCTACATGACCAAGAACGCCTACCATCTCTTTTCCTTCTCCATATTCTACCCAACCGATACGATTGTCTGCTTGCCCAACCTTGAAGCCAAGCTTGCGGCCAAGTTCAAGTGCATCTTCCAGAGCAGCCTTCGGTCCCGGACCATATGGCGCGTCTGGCTGTGCCTCACCACGCACGCTTTCAATTCTCATGTTCTGTTGGATTCCAGCAAGAATTTCATCCTTCATCTCCATAATCCTGCTGTTTAATGCTTCATAACTCATTATTACATTCCCCACTTTCTTGTGTATTCCATCTGTATTCTATTATACACGATACATCTTTAGAAACCAAATAATATTTTAACAAATCTGTTCCGAATCCAGCACGATCGTAAATGGACCGTCATTCAAAAGAGATACCTTCATATCCGCACCAAAGTTTCCTCTTTCCACAACCGGGATCACTTTCTTACATTCTTCAATAATATATTCATACAGTTCATTTGCCATATCCGGTGCACCTGCCTCAATAAAACTTGGGCGGAATCCTTTTTTACAGTTTGCGTATAAGGTAAACTGGGAAATAAGAAGAAGTTCTCCATCCACATCCTTCAGGGCAAGATTGGTCTTTCCGTTCTCATCTTCAAAAATGCGGAGTCCTGTCAGCTTCTTTACCATTTTGTCTGCAATCTCCCTGGTATCATCCTGTGCCACTCCGATCAGCACCATAAATCCTTTTCCAATCTTTCCGATCACTTCTCCTTCTACCGCAACCTCGGCATGTGTTACTCTCTGAATTACAAATTTCATGTTTCCTTGTCTCCTCTTTCTTCTCATTATTTGACACTATAATGCCTGTGTTCCGAAAATATCAGAACATAAGTATTCTGCTACAGGCCTAAAAAACGGGGGATTTTTATTTCCCCCGTTTTATAACATTATAATCGCTGTTCTTACTCTTCCATGCTTTCCTTTAATTCAAGAAAGTCTTTGATAGCTTTCACACATCCGTCAACACCAAACTTGGAACTGTTCATACAAATATCATAACTTTCGGCATCTCCCCATTTTTTGTTGGTATAATAATTGTAATAGCTTGCCCTGCGTTTATCTGTCTTATGTATCAGGTCTTTTGCCTTGCTATCTGTCAGTTCATTCAACTTCGCTACATTTTGGATCCTGTCTTCCAGATCTGCATGAATGAATACACTTAGTACATCATCCCGCTCTTCCAGAGCATAGTCCGCACATCTTCCTACCAGTACACATGGTCCTTCCTCCGCAATCTTTTTGATCGCATCAAACTGTGCAAGGAAAATCTTGTGATTTAGCGGCATTTCATTGACAGAACCGGATGCAAATCCCATAGAATATGTATCCATTACCAATGAATAGAGAAAACTGTTCGTCGGTTTTTCATCATGTGTCTCAAAAAGCTCTTTGCATATCTTACTGTCCTTTGCTGCCCGTGACAACAACTCTTTATCATAAAACTTAATTCCCAGTTCATCTGCAAGGCGTTTTCCAATCTCGCGTCCTCCGCTTCCAAACTGACGACCTATTGTTATAATTGTATGTGTTTTATTCATAAACGTCACGCTCCTTTACAGGTCATTGCTCCTTGATTATTCTATATATATTATATAACAATTCATAATAAATGTATAGATTTTTATGACATTTTGCGTAGTTTTTTCAATAAATTTTCAAAATATTCTGGAAGTGGGGCATCAAATTCCATATATTTTCCGGTTCTCGGATGGATAATTCCAAGAATTTTCGCATGAAGTGTCTGCCCCTGCAGTGTCCACGGACATTTTGCAGGACCATATACACAATCTCCAAGCAACGGATGATGGATACTTGCCATATGCACACGGATCTGATGTGTACGACCGGTTTCAAGCTCGCAGGAAATGTAAGTATAATCGCCAAACCGCTCCAGTACCCGGTAGTGTGTCACCGCATCTCTGCCGTTTTTTTGATTGATACTCATTTTCTTCCGGTCAATCGGATGACGTCCGATCGGCGCATTCACAGTGCCGGAATCCTCCTTGATATTGCCATGTACAATTGCATGATAAACACGCTTAATACTGTGCTCTTTTAACTGCTCTGCAAGGATCTGGTGTGCGGTATCATTTTTACATACCAGAAGAGAACCGGTAGTATCCATATCGATCCGGTGTACGATTCCCGGACGCATTACACCGTTGATTCCTGAAAGCTGGTCTTTGCAATGATACATGATCGCATTGACCAGAGTTCCGGTATAATGACCTGCTGCCGGGTGCACTACCATCCCTTTCGGCTTATTAACCACCAGAATATCCTCATCTTCATAGAGAATATCCAGTGGGATATTTTCCGGCAGGATATCCGGTTCCGTCAAATCCGGTATCGTAATCTGGATCTGGTCTCCCTTTGCAACCTTATAGTTAGATTTGATTACTACGGAATTTACCTTTACATTTTTTTCTTTTATCAGTTTCTGAATATAAGAACGGGAAAGCTCCGGCACTTTCTCTGTGAGAAATTTGTCGATTCTCTCCCCTGCATTTTCTTCACTCTGAAATTCTTTAATCTGCATGCTTCTGCTCCTGTCTGCGCGAATAAATAGAAAAATCTTCGTCCTTATAATAAAAGAAGATCAGCAGAACCAGAACGATAAACGTCACAGTCACATAAATATCCGCTACATTGAAAATCGGAAAATCAATCAGTGAAAAATAAAAAAAGTCCACCACATATCCTCTGATCAGACGGTCAATAAAATTCCCGATTGCTCCGGCTGTCAGAACGATCATACAGATTCTGAGTGGCAGATATCTTTTTTCTACCGGAGTTCTGCCATAAAACCAGCTCACAACAACAAGGATCACAACGGTCATGATGACAAAAAACCATCGCTGGTTCTGAAAAATCCCAAATGCGGCTCCTCTGTTTTCAAGATAATGCAATTCAAAAACATTATTCCACAACACAAATGCGGACTGATCCTTCAAATGTGCAATTGCCAGAAGCTTTGTATACTGATCCAGAAGCACCAGGATTACGACTCCAAGTGCTGCAAAAATATACTGTTTTAAACCTGGTCTGTTCTTCATATGCTCTCCTTTACTGCTAATGCCATTAGGTATACTTTCGGATTGTAACATAATAACGTCCCTTTTTTGTCTCAGAAAGAACTCCTTCGTACTGAAAACGTCCCATCTGCCTTACGGATATGATATCGTTGTCCTTTACATGATATCCATTACTGGTAATCAGCTTTCCGTTTACATATACACGCCCAGCCTCAATCAATGCAGTTAGTTTACTTCTGGACGAAGAAAAAGCCAGCGAAAGAAGGGAATCCAGGCGTACTGACGCAACAGTCCCCTTAATCTCTTCATACTTTGGCTCCCATTTAAAATCTGCATTTTCTACTTCTACGGCACGGACAGTTGTATGACGCACCCTGGTCAGTTCTTTTGCAAGAAACTCCGTCAGTTCCTGATGTACAAAAACATAAGCTTCCTTATCGTGAATCAGAATATCTCCCGTCTTTGCCCGTGTGATCCCAAGGTTCAGAAGTGCACCCAGATAATCTCTGTGTGATAATTCCTCAGCAAATTTCGGCTGCAGCGGACTGATCTTCAGAATGCGGATCGGATATGTACTGTGGATACTATCCTCGTCCATATACATATAAAAAGCATCAGGTAGAAATGCTGCCATCTGACGCTCTGACGGATCATACCCGCCAAAGGTCCTGTATGGAACAGGGAACGAATCCTTCGGCGTAGTATGTAATATATTCAGTTCATTCAGGTTCAGAAAATCGGAATACATAATGATTCCTCTCTGATAAGCAATGTTAGACAGCTCAATCAGACGCTTGCGAAGTAAAGTCTCTTCTTTTTCCATACCCTGTCTTCTTTCTTCTAGTAACGGTTCTGGATCGGCACATCGAACGAAGTATTCAGAAGATCCTGCATATCGCCGGAAATATCAACATTTGCCGGTGTTACCAGGAAAATATAACTTGAAATCTTCTGAAGATTACCATCAATTGCAAAAGCAGATCCTGATGTGAAATCAATAATTCTCTGCGCAATCTCAAGATCCATACCTTCCAGATTCAAAATAACAGTTCTTCCCGCAAGAAGAGTCTCTGTGATCTCGCGTGTATCATCCATTGCGTTTGGTTTGATTACGCAAACTTCCATTGCAGGAGCATTTCTGCGTGTGGAAGGCTGGCGCATCGGGGTAACTTTATTTGAACGACCTGATTTTTTAAGCTGATAGTCTTCCTCTTCTTCTTCGTAAGCAGCCGGTTTGTCTTTCTTTCCAAAAATATTCTTTTTTGGCTTCTCATCCTCATATGACTCATCTTCAAAATCGTCATCATCATCGTAGAAATCATCATCATACTCATCATCATCGCCGTTTAATTTCATAACGTCTAAAAACTTATCTAATACTCCCATTTTTCTTATACACTCCTATCTGTAGTATCTAAATCTGATGAGCATAATTTCGCTCGCCAAAAATTGCTGTCCCTATTCGAACCATGGTGGCTCCCTCTTCTATAGCAACTTCAAAATCATTGGTCATCCCCATTGAAAGAATACTCATGTTAACATTATCAACTTTTTCCTTTGCAATGTCAACAGATAATTTTCGTAAGTTTGCAAAATGTATACGATTTTCTTCCGGGTTTTCTACAAACGGAGCAATTGTCATCAATCCTTGTACTTTTATATTCTGAAATCTGACAATTTCATGAATAAAATCCATAACTTTCTCCGGCATCAGGCCGAATTTTGTATCTTCTTTTGCCATGTTTACTTCGAGAAGCACATTTGCAACAATACCTTTTTTTGCTGCTTCTTTATCAATTGTTTCCGCAAGACGGATAGAATCAACGGAATGGATCAGCTCTGCCTTATCGATGATATATTTTACTTTGTTGCGCTGCAGATGACCAATCATCTGCCAGTGAATATCCTTCGGCATTACGTCATATTTTTCATCCAGTTCCTGTACTTTATTTTCACCAAAATAACGGCAGCCGTAAGCATACGCTTCTTCCAGCATTTCTACCGGTTTGGTCTTGCTGACAGCAATCAGTGTTACATCCTCCCGCTTCCTGCCGGAGCGCTCGCATGCAGCGCATACACGTGCTTCCACATCTTTTAAGTTTTCTGTGATCATTTCTTTCACTCCATTTCTTATTGACTTACTATCTGATTATCCCGAACAGAATCTCCGTTCAGGGCAATATGATCATAATTGGAAAGACTGTAGCTGTTTCCTTCTGCAATAATATAGTATTCATCACCCTCGCTCAGGATCTGAACCTGCCTGAATACAGCATAGCCTTTATTGACATTATAAACTCCTTTAATGCTTTCGGTTTTCACAAGATCCATCGTATCGGAAGATTCCGGCAGCAAAAGAGTATCTCCTTTTTTCAGATTCTCTGTATCCAGATATGCAATACCCGATTCCGTATCCTCGTTAATGATCGTCACCGGAATAAATTCCGTTGTCGTCTTTCCTTTTTTGGTCGTCTGCCTGTAGACACCTTCGTTCTGAGAAGCTCCGCCACTCGTAATATAATCTACCGGAACAGCATAACAGTCTTTCTCCGTTACCGAGGTTTTCGGAATCTTAAGCCCGGACTCGTCTTCCAGGATCAGTTCAATATTCACAAACCGTTCATCTGCATACCGGATCATGGAGTCCTTAAAAGTAATATTAGCGTAAACATCATTTTTCTTTTCCGTAAGCCGCATGGTTCCCCACTGGCTCTTATTATCCTTCAGGAATTTTACCTCAACAGAAAGGGAATCTTCCCCGTTCATTTTTTTCTGGAAGGTTTCTGCCAGATCAGAGGTCAGGCGTATCGTTACCGTCCACTCTTCATCTGTGACCAGACGGTATACCGGCTGCCCTGCATCAATCTTTTGGTTGCCCGAAAGCTCTGTGACACTATAATTTGCCTTATCAAACATCTCATCCGTGATATTATCTGTCGTCAGATTTTCATAGCCATCTACCGAAAGCTCAACGATTCCGTCATCCTGGCTTTGAAATGCATCTACATTTCCGGACTGCAGAATAGAATTCAGCTGTGCAACCCTGCTCTGTGTTGTATTGTTCTGTAAGATCGCTATTACTTCACTTTTCAGATTTGATGCCGTCTTAAACTCCTCCGGCGAATAGGATTCATTAAATCCCTGTGCCTTCAGCAGAATACTGTTCCACTCATCTGCATTCAAGGAAACTTCTTCATTGCTGTCCTGATCCGTCTGTGTCTCGAGCTTGGAAGACGTAATGGTGTAAATATTGGTTCCAAGTGCAACCTTTTGTGCATCGTCTACAAAATAATTGACATATCCGCTTTTTTCAGCATTTACCACCGTTTCTTTTCTGAGAACTATTCCGGTAAGATTTCTGTCTTTTAAGATGCTTCCTTCCCGTACCTCATATACACTCACTCTGTCTTTTGTAAAATAGATCAGAACGGTAAAAACAAGATACACAAAAATAATTCCAAACAGAATCGTACCAATATTTAAATGTCCTTTTCGTTTATACTTCTGGAGGCTGACGACCTCCGTATTCTTCTTTTTCCCAGCCAAAAATCAAGCCTCCAAATCTATTCGGATTTTAACAGGCGCAGTGCCGCACCATTCAGATAATCACAGCACCTGCCCTGATACCTGCCTTCCTCTTCCATCTTCTGCAGCAGTTCATCCCTCAGCCTCCACCAGCTGCATCCCCAGTTACAGAACACCGCATCTTTCTCAGGAATTCTTGAAAACATTCGTTCTACTGCCACGGTTTCCGGAATCTGTTCAAGAAACGTAATCACTCTTTCAAAGTATTCTTCCTTTGAACATACCGTTATTTTACCATTTTCATACCAATCACACAACCGTGTATTTCTGGCAATATAAAGCGAGTGCAGTTTCACAATATCCACGCCGAGCGCAGTAAGGATTCTTGCAGTCTCTTTTGCATCCGCTGCCGTATCTCCCGGAAGATTAAGAATCACATGGGTACAGATTGAAATACCGGTATAGCTTTTGATCCGCAGTACTGCATCAATAAATTCAGCGAGACCGTGTCCCCTGTCGATCATCTGCAGTGTATGATAATTTGCCGTCTGTAGTCCAAGTTCTACATTCATCTGAATTCCGGTCATCGCGCGGATATCTCTCATAATATCAAGATACTCAGCCGAAACACAATCCGGTCTTGTAGAAACAGATATCTCCACGACACCCGGAATTCTGGTAGCCTCCATCAGATAACTGCGAAATCTGTCCGGAGGAAGAAAAGTATTGGTATAATTCTGAAAATATGCAATATATTTGTTGGCATGGTATTTTCTCGTGATCATCTGTCTGGTCCGTGTCAGCTGTTCTGTGACAGGAACCACAGCCGCCATTGCCTCAAATCCGGTTCCTGCACCGGCACAGAATGCACATCCATCTCCGTCAAGACGGTTCGGACATGTGACCGGAAGATTCACCGGAAGCTTGTATACTTTTTCACCATATTTGTTTTTCAGGTAATCCGAATATTTATAATATAACATATTTTTCCTCTCATTTATGAATAATCACAAAATTTTAACACATACTAACCGCATAGAATCGTATAAGGAGGATATTTTACATGAAATGGTTTGATAATACAGCACTCACTATCGTGATCATCGGTGCTGTGAACTGGCTTCTGATCGGTATATTCCGTCTGGATCTTATTGCCTGGCTTTTTGGAAATATGTCATGGCTCTCGCGTATCGTCTACACGATCGTCGGACTGTGTGGACTCTACCTGATCAGTCTTTTTGGCAGAATCGGATCCATGTCCGAATCTTAATATGCCCGGGTAATGTACACAATACCATCCCGGTGTATTTTTTACATGCCTGAAAAAAAGAAAGGGGCTCCCCAGACAAGAGATGCCCCTTTTTGTGTATACGATAAGATTCACACATCACATTTACTGCTGACCAGACGGGATTGCCTCAATCAGTGATGTCATATCCTCATACAGAACCGGTTTTTCTGAGGCTCCCATTACAATCGATATGTATGGATTGTCACTGGAATCTTTTTCCATCAGAATCAGACAATATCCTGCTTCATCCGTCGTCCCGGTCTTCCCTCCTACAATCGTAACATTCTCCGGCACATCCACCTCTCCCTGTGCATAGAGATTGGTCGGTGTAAACATCGCCTCCTGGCTGTTACCGTCCACATCTGTATAATGTGCGGTATATGCTTCACTCTGTATAATATTTACAAAATCTTCATGCTTTATGCACTCATTAAATATCAGATAAAGGTCATACGCTGTTGTATAATGATTGTCATCATGCAGTCCGTGCGGATTCATAAAATGAGTCCCGTTCGCCATCAATTCCTGGGCTCTGCGGTTCATCATATTAACAAACGCATCTTCTGATCCACCTACATATTCCGCGATCGCAGTTGCTGCATCATTTCCAGAATACAAAAGAAGCGCTCCCAAAAGATCCCTGAGCGTCCAGACTTCTCCTTTCACAAGTCCGCACACCTGTGCATCCGCCGAAAAGCTGGATGCATCTGCGTTTCCACTGATCGTCACCTGGGCATCCAGATCTGCATTCTCTATAGCGAGAAGTGCCGTCATGATCTTGGTTGTACTGGCAGGATACAGTCGTTCATGCGCTTTATAAGAATATAATACACGTTCTCCTGTAAGATCAAATAATGCGGCACTGTGCAATTCTGTATCTTCTGTATAACCCTCTAACGCCACATCATTCTGTGCTACACACAAATCCTCTGCATAAAGCTTTCCCTGATATAAATTCTGATTATAATTTTTAAGTTCATATGCTGTCACAGGCGTTGCTCCTTTACCTCCGATGCAACCACCTGTAAACAGACTTACCGATACCACACATACCAGTGCGGCACTTTTTGCTCTACTTATACATCTCACGCCAATCCAAGTCTCCTCTGTCTAATGCAAGTATAATGATTTCTGCCGTTGCAAGATTGGTAGCCATCGGGATGTTGTGCATGTCACAAAGACGAATGACATCATTTACATCCGGTTCATGTGGCTTTGGATTCTGTGGATCCCGAAGAAAGATCAGAGCATCAATTCCATTCTGTGCAATCTGCGCACCGAGCTGTTGTTTGCCGCCCAGCGGTCCTGCAAGATATTTGTGAATAGAAAGATTAGTAACTTCTTCGATCAGCCGGCCGGTTGTACCGGTCGCATACAACTCATGCTTGCTCAAAATCCCACGATATGCAATACAGAAATTCTGCATCAGTGTTTTCTTAGAGTCATGCGCAATAAGTCCGATATTCATTTTCTCAGCTCCTTTTACTGATATTTTTTAGGCTGAAGCCCTATATTTAATACAATGCCAATTCCCATATATAAGCTAATAAGCGAAGTCAGTCCATAACTAACAAACGGAAGGGGAATTCCTGTATTTGGTAAGATCCCTGTTGCCACGCCGATATTGATAAACGACTGAAATCCTATCTGCGCGGCTACACCGCAGCAAATAATCCGCCCCGCCAGATCTTGTGCCCTGAGTCCTATCAATATGCATTGTACTACAATCAATAATAACAGACCAATCACGATACAGCAACCCACAAAACCTAATTCTTCACCTACAATTGCAAAAATAAAGTCTGTTTGTGGCTCAGAAATAAAATTTCCGTTCTTCACGGATGTGGTCGTATTATTATTCAGTCCTTTACCGGTAAGCTGTCCGGACCCAATCGCCATAATCGCATTATTCTGCTGGTAAGCTTCATCACTTGCATATTTCTGCGGTTCCAGCCATGCCAGAATACGCTTTTGCTGATAATCATGCAGAAATGGCTGATTTGGCTGTACAACAATACTGATAAAAATAATCGTAACCGGAACCAGAATCGCAATCAGGGTTCCGATAAATCGATAACTCAGTCCCGCCAGATACATCATAGCACAAAAGACAAGCGCTATGGATAAGGTTGTTGAAAGGTCCGGCTGAAGAACGATCAGGATCAGTGTTGGTGCGATCAATCCTACTGCTTTCAGGATGGTTGCTGCACTGTTCAGATCATCCTCATGATTCATCAGAAATTTTGCAAAGAATAAGACAACCAGTATTTTGCTGAGCTCTGATGGCTGAAAATTCGTCACTCCGATATCGATCCACCGCTGTGCACCGTTTACATTGGTTCCAAACAGCTTTACACATACCAGTGCAATGATATTGATCCCGTATAAAATCCAGTAAAAATTCAGAAGCCATACATAGTCTATCATTGAAAGAATGATCATCAGGATCACTCCGGCGACAAGTCCTATGATCTGTCTTCCCTGTACTGCCTGCTTTGCACTTCCGATTACCATAACTCCGATAATCGATATAGCAAGAACAGAAATGATCAGACCGAATTTCACATCTTTTAAATGATAAGGTTTTGTCTTTTTTGGTAATCTCACGATTTTTCTCCTGTCAAGTTGATTCTAATCTGTGAACGTGTTATTTCCACTTTAAAATTATCTTCGGTTATCTTCATGTATTTTCCGATTGTGTGGTATAATTCTCCGCACAAAAGATCATAAGTATCCGGCTGACACTGCACCCGGTCCGAAACAAGAAGGCTTTTCAGACGTTCTTTTGCAATACGGACAGATGAATGGTGCATACCTCTTTCAAATACATGCATGATACATCCTCCTAATTTCTTTTAAACATATGGGAAAGCTTGTGGAACAGACCTTCCTGTTTATCCAGATCGAGAAACGGTACTTCTTCACCGGTTATACGCCGGCAGATATTGGTATATGCTTTTCCTGCCAGCGAATCCATATCTACAACCGTCTCTCCCTGGTTCGTTCCGATCACTACCTGTTCATCATCCGGAATTGCTCCGATCAGATCGATGGGAAGAATCTCTGTCACATCTTCTACTGACATCATCTCTCCTCTTTTCACCATATCCATCCGGATACGGTTAATAATCAGATTCAGTTTTTTCATGTGATTCTGTTCCAGCAGCCCAATGATACGGTCAGCATCACGAATGGAGGATACTTCTGGCGTCGTCACAACAAATGCCCTGTCAGCTCCGGCAATCGCATTCTGGAATCCCTGCTCAATTCCTGCCGGACAATCCAGTAAAACGTAATCAAATTCATCTCGAAGCTCATTAGTAAGCTTGATCATCTGCTCCGGTGTGATCGCTGACTTATCTTTTGTCTGTGCCGATGGCAGCAGATATAGATTTTCATGACGCTTATCACTGATCATCGCCTGCTTCAAACGGCAGCCACCTTCGATCACATCGACCAGATTATATACGATCCGGTTTTCAAGTCCCATGACAACATCCAGATTCCGAAGGCCCAGATCCGTATCGATCACCAGTACCTTTTTCCCGAGCTTTGAAAGTCCGGCACCTATATTTGCTGTCGTTGTTGTTTTTCCGACACCGCCTTTTCCCGATGTCACTACAATAATTTCACCCATTTTTCAGATCCTCCTACCACTCTAAATTCTCCAGTGGATCGATATAAATGCGCTTGCCGTCAAGACGGGCGATACTTGGTCTTACGGTTTCGTCCTGAAGATATGTATGTGTTGATACAATATCTGCAATCTTCATCACATGCGGTCTCATCGACAACGCCGTAATAAACGCATCACGATCTCCTGTTGCCCCGGCATGTACCGTTCCCCTTACCGCACCCAGCACAACAATATTGCCCTTGGATACTACGGTTGCACCAAACTCTACATCGCCAAGTATAATAATACTCTGCTCTGTCTCCAGTACCTGCCTTTGTCTGAGCGTACCTTTGTAGAACTGACCTTCTTTTCTGGATAAACTGTTAAGAGAGTCTTCTACTACTTTTTTGTATAATCTTTCTGTATTTTCATTAGTATCAAAAATACAGACAATATGGATATGAGCGACATCAGTGATCAGACCGATGACCTCTTCTTCCTGTGGTTTTGTAAGAATCCGCCCTTCAAACGTTACCGCCATGGTCGCATCTTTGAAAAAGCGGGCAGATTCGGTAAATTTTTCTCTCAATTCCTTCAGAATCTCTGTATACTCTGCACCAGGATCCATATGAACAATCAGACCGTATTTATTACTTTTAATGATGACTTTCTGTTTCATACCTGTGATCCCCCTCAATTTAGTCTCCATGTGTCGATGATGAACCTGCTGCTGATGCATGCCCTGTGATCAGCTCATCACGGCTTGTCTCTCCATAATAATAGCGCATCAGGTCTCTTCCAATCTCTGACGGATATAAAGATTCATAACCATTTTTGATACGGATCGCAAATGCGACTTCCGGATCGTCACTTGGCGCATAACCAACAAACAGACCGTGATCCGGATGTGTAGTACTCTGCTGTGCCGTACCGGTTTTACCTGACATGGTAATATCTCCCAGTGAGGAATAGGTACTGTTGCTGGTTACAACTGCCCGCATTCCCGACTGAACAGCATCCCATGTATTTCCGGAAACACCCTCTATCTGGTTCAGCACATCCGGTTCGTAAGTTTTTGTTACCTTACCATCCTTATTTTCTACATGATCCAGAAGAGAAAGATTATAAACAGTTCCTCTGTTTGCAATTGCTGTAACATATCTTGCAAGCTGGGTTGTCGTATAGTTATTGGTACCCTGACCGATTGCAGAACGTACAGAGTCCTGGTCAGATACCTGAGGCGACGATTCCGGAATTTCGATTCCCGTTGTCTGGTTCAGTCCAAACATAGTCGCATACTTCAGAAGCGTCTCACATCCCTGGTCAGAGGAATATCCCGACTCGCTGCTCTTTGCATTACTGAGCATCTGGTTTGCAAGTCCCAAACGGTATCCAACCTCATAGAAGAACATATTGCAGGAATGCTGGATCGCACTCGTCACATTCAGACTTCCATGTGACCCCGGATAAATCCAGCATCGTGGACTCGGTGAAATTTTCTCATAGAGTCCGCCACAGCTGATATACGTACTGGTATCAATGACGCCTTCTGTCAGTCCGGCAACAGCAACCAGTGGTTTGTAAGTAGATCCCGGTGCCGTCTTCTCCTGCGTCGCATTGTTATATAACGGTGCCGACTGATCATTTAAAAGCTTTGTATAATAGCCTGAATCCATGGTATTTGCAAGTCGGTTATTATCATATCCCGGATAGGATACACAGGCAAGAAGCTGTCCGGTCTTCGTGTCAGTTACTACAACTGATCCGGTAGATGGTTCCAGCCCAAGCTGTCCCGGTGTGATTTCCAGATCTTCAATCTTGGAATACATGAAATCATAGGCAGTCATTGTACCATCCGCAAGCTTATTATAAACATCTTCATCATAATCCAGAATTCCCTGCTCATAAAGCATCATACCGATCTGGCTTCCTGTGATTTCTTCATTGCGTATCATATATTTGTAGATCAGTTTGTCAAATCCGGAATCCTTTGGAAGATTTGCACTGATATACGACAGAATCCCCTGATACACTTCGTTCTGATCCGAATACTCACTGTCACTGTTCATATAATCAGTCAGTTTTGATGTATCGACCCAGTTCTTGGAGATCGCATAATTCAGATAAGTATAGAGGCTGATGCTCTCATCATTTTCCCATGCAATATAGGTTGAATCACTGGTATCAATCGAATCCTTCTGGATGATTGCTGCATTCTGGGTAAGTACAGTACTGATAATATAACTGAGATATGCCTGCATATCCTCATCACAGTCTTTGTATGCCGGCGCACCCGAATCACTCAGTTGTGCCATCACATCTGCAAGCACTGCCTCCTTTTTGGAAGAAAATGACGCATACACACTTTTCTCAGTCTCCCCGGCATCCGCAGCCTCAAAATGTCCCACATTCAGGATCTCATTGGAAATAAACGCATTGTAAACATCACCAATCGGTATCTTCACATCACTTCCCTCTTCTGCCTGTGTACGGTCATAGGTCAGAGACGTAGTCAGATTGGAAAGGATGATTCCGGCAAGCTTTTCTTCCAGGAGATCATAAGCTGACTTTTGCAGATTGGCATCAATAGAAAGATAGACATCATTTCCTGCCTTTGCCTTTTTCCCCTGCTTGGACTCAATAACCTTTCCCACACTGTTAACATAAAGTTTGATTTCACCTTTTTCACCCTGAAGTGTTTTATCCAGGGTCTGCTCCAGCCCTGCTTTTCCAACCACATCAGTAAGAGAATACGAGTCCTGCTCCTTTTCATCCAGCGCATCATATTCATCCTGTGAAATCACGCCCGTATAACCAAGAATAGACGCAAAATATTTGCTGTCCGGATAATAACGTATTGAATCCTCTTCAATATTAACTCCCTGAAGCGTATCCAGGTTCTCCATGATCGCAGCCGTTGTACTTTCACTGACATCACTTGCAACCGTTGTAGCCACATACTTCTGATAGCGATTCAGTCCCATGGAATACCGGATTGTTACCAGCTTCAGGATTTCTTCTTTGGACAGTTTTTGTTCGTCCAGCCCATAGCCGTAGGTCTCATCTGTACAGAGATAATGCATCAGATCTGCCGCACTGTATGCCTTCTGCTTGTCACTGAGCTTATCAATGGTTGCTTTTCCAAACACATCCGCAAGGAATCGCAGACGCTGCACCTCGCTTGTCATAGAATAAGCATATTCTCCGTTATCATTGAGAATAATTTTGAAATCATTGACAATAGAATCTCCATTCGATTCAACAATACTGATCACTTTTTCAATTGTTGCATTGATGATTTTATTTTTCTCTTTGACCGTATCATAGTCACCGTTATCTTCAATCGTGACGGAATATGCGAGCTTGTTATCTGCCAGAACCACTCCGTTCCGGTCCAGGATGCGGCCTCTGGTTCCCTGTACCTCTTTTGTTTTCTGGATCTGAAGCTTATAGTCATCCAGATATGCCTGTCCATTTACGATCTGTAAAACAAACACACGCTGTATCAAGATTGCAGAAAGCACAATAAACACAAGCATCAGCACAAACACTCTAGATTTTACCAAGTCGATAAACCATCTTTTCAGACGATCCAATAAATCAAACAAATCTGCTAGCACTCCTTTTTTCTTCTTCTTCAAGTCTTCGGTTAATATGCAGAATGATCTGATACAGAACAAGTGTAACCAGAATCGTATAAACCAGTTCCGGCATGATCACATGTCTCAGATAATTCAAAAAATGGAAATCACTTTTCAACATGAATAAAAGTACATAAATCACCATACCATATAAAAACTCACTGCCGGCAATAAGCGCCAACGGGAGCTTGATGTCTTCATCATAAAATACTCTCTGGAAAAATCCGTTGCCATATCCGATCAGCATATAGATCAGCGCATAAAACCCAAGCAGATCTCCACCTAGTATATCTTTTAAAAGTCCACAGAAAAAGCCGATGATCATTCCCTCTTTTTGTCCCCTCATAAATCCAAATGAAGACGTCACGATAATCAGGAGATTCGGAATAATTGAGGCAAACGTCAGTTTTTGAAACACCGTTGTCTCCAGAAGAAAACAGACAATGATCAACACAGCACAGATCAGGATCCTTTTAATCTTTTTCATGTCTATTCGCCTCCGTTATCGCTTCCACTTTCACCTTTTCCATCGATCAGATCCTGCTTTGTTGTTGTAATAACAAGAACTTCCTGTAATTCCTTAAAATCCGTTGCCGGAATGATATATCCGGATCTTGTCAGGTTATTGGAATCTACATTCACCTCTGAAATATATCCAACCAGAAGTCCCTGCAGATATTTGCTGCTGATATTCGATGTTACAACCTGTTCTCCAACCGCCACTTCATTTTCATTATTGGCAAGCTGTTCAAATTTTAAAAGTCCGTCCTGCACCGTCTGCAGATCTCCGCTTACAATACATTTGTCAAAGGTTGTCAGGATCATGGCACTTACATTTTTATCATCGATAATCGAACTTACTGTTGCCCAGTTCGGTCCGACTTCTGTGACGATTCCGACCAGTCCGGTTCCAGATAAGACATTCATATCTTCCCTGATTCCATCATTGCTTCCCTTATCGATCGTAAATTTCGAAAACCAGTTGCTATTCTCACTGGCGATTACATTCGCAGCAACTTTCGGATAATCCGCTGTATTCTGATCCATCTTATATAATTCTTTATATCTTTCCAGCGTTGCTGAATTCTGCTGCAACCGGTTATTCTCAGTCGTCATCTCCTCCAGGCGGGATTTTAGTTCTTTGTTTTCTTTTTTTACTTCCTGAAGTGTTGCAAAATTCTCAGAAACATCGCCGATCCACATCCCGACACGGTTGATTCCTTTCTGCATCGGCACGATCGTGTAACCTGCTGCCCAGGAAAGTGGTCCTTTCCCGGACTCTGCAAATCCGGAAAGTCCCATCAGTACAATACATATGATAACAAGGATCAGCAACCAGTATTTATTTGATGTCGAAAATTGATTCTTTCTTTTCATCTATCTTATCCACCTATAATTTTCATCCAACATTGAGTACGAAAGTTTTTTAAGTTCTTTTGAATTGATCATTCGTCGCAGTCCTTCTACTGCACACAGATCCGGCTTAGCAGCCACATGCACCGGATATCCTGTCACAGCTTCTATGTACCGGTCAAGCCCCGGTAACCGGGAAACGCCACCCGTCAGACAGATTCCATTCTTTCTGATTGAACGGGCTACCTCCGGTGGGGTACGTTCAATCAACTGCCCAATCTGCGAAGTGCAGGCTTCCAGAGATTCTTTCATCGCAGCCCGTACCGCACTGCTTGGAATTTCCTGGTATCTTGGTACACCAACAACCAGATTACGTCCGGCAACCACCATGGAAGCTTTTCCGTTTCCGCCAAGCACTCCAAAACGTTTCCGGAGAGCCTCGGCTGTCTGTCTTCCGATCAGAAAATCATAATTCCGGCGGACCATATTCTGAACTGCCACATCAAATGTCATACCGCCGATCTTAAGCATTTTATTAAGTACCATGCCACCTGAACCTACTACAGATAATTCGGTTGTAGCCGCACCAAAATCAGCGATCAGCATCCCTTTCGTCTTCCTGACATCAACTCCCATTCCGATACACTGCGCAACTCCGCGTTCTACAATACTCACTTCTTTTGCTTTCGCCGTTGAATGAACAACCAGATCAAAAAACGCCCTTTTTTCAACTTCTGTGACATCCGTAGGTACTGCGATCAGATATTCTGATCCTCTTGCAAAACGGCGCTCTTTCTTCAGCAGATTCTGAAGAAGATACTGCATATCCGTAAATCTGCTGATTACACCTTCTTTCATCGGAAACACCACTTCAATATTTCCCGGTGTTCTCTCGAACATCGCATATGCTTCATCGCCGACAGCCAAGATCTCTTTTCCGTCCACAATAGCAATTACGTTCTTCTCTTTCCACGTACTGTCCTGCTTTTTATCATACACCTTGATCTCATAAGTCCCGAGATCAAGACCGTAAATATTTCGCGCCATAATCTAAAGTTCCTTTCCATACTACTTTTCCTTAAGCAGCTTCTGCTCTGCGAGTGATACATAGCAGTTATCACCAATAATGATATGATCCAGAAGTTCAATTCCAAGAAGACTTCCGCCCTCCCGGATGCGCTGCGTCACAAGAATATCTTCCCTGCTCGGCATCGGATCACCACTTGGATGATTGTGCAACAGTATAATATAGACTGCGTTCTTTTGCAATGCCTCTATAAAGAGTTCTCTCGGGGAAATTACGGACATATTCACTGTCCCTCTCGAAATTTCACTTTCTCCGATCAGCCTGGAACGCGTATTCAGCATCAGCAGTTTCAAATGCTCCTGCCTGTAATAGCGCATATCTTCCATATAATATGCTGCAATTGTATCCGGTCTTGAAAAATCCAGATCTTCTCTGGCCGAAAGCTGGGACATTCTCTTGGAAAGCTCACAAAGGCATAAGATCTGAATAGCCTTTACTCTTCCGATTCCACTGATTTTCAGCAGTTCTTCTTTTGTCCAGCTTTGAAGATGGGCTTTGGTTTGTGGCTGTGTACCTTCTCCAGGATAAAAAAGCTTCCTGGCAAGATCCAGTGCACTCTCTCCCTTTGTTCCAGTCCTTAACAGAACAGCGAGCAATTCAATATCTGTTAAACTGCCCGCCCCAAAACGTTCACATTTTTCATATGGCCGCTCTTCTGATAACATTTCTCGAATGGTATTTTTTTGATTCATCCTTTTGCAGGATTTGTTGATTCACACCAGACTCTCCACCCTTGTATATGGGATGCTTTATACATCCTATAAGAAACGATAAATGAATATGGAGATAATCACTCCAATAATGCTTGCGATCGTGATCTTAATCGTAAGACCAAACGTAATAACGACAAGTCCGAGGTTCAAAACAATCGGTGTCTCTACCCCGAAAGTCTGTCCATAAGAAAGCCAGCTAAGTGCTGGAACCCCTTCTGCAAGCACACCGATAAAGCCACCCAGAACAATCCCTGCCAGAATCAGCAAAAATAAAGCCCAGGCATTCTTACTTCCGGCTCCTCTCATCTGTACTCCTCCTCTTTTGAATCACAAACTGGTATCATTTTAGCATATTTTAAAAAACGTGTATAGACTTTTTAAATATTATTTTTTTCTTAACACAGCTGTTTTCTATAAAAACGGTGCATGTTTTTGTCGAATTTTTTCTGCGATTTTAATACCGTCTGCTGCCGCCGATGTAATCCCGCCGGCATATCCTGCGCCCTCTCCGCAAGGATAAAGTCCTCCAATCACGCTTTCCAGCGAATGATTATCTCTTACGATCCGTACCGGCGAAGAGGTTCTGCTCTCCACTCCGGAAAGAATGGAAAGAGGATGCGAAAATCCTCGAATTTTCTTGTTAAAATCTTCCATCCCGTCCACCAGCGCGCTACCGATCTTTGCCGGAAAAATCCCCGCCAGGTCTGTCTCTTCATACGCACCCTTCATACATGGCTCATGCCCCTGATACCAGACCTCTGCATCGGTCTTTTCCTTTTCTTTTCCGGTCACACTCCGGTAAAAATCCCCGTATCTCTGTACCGGGATTTTTCCTTTTCCTGCTTCGTAAGCTGCCTTTTCCAGTTCTCTCTGGAATGCAATTCCGGCAAGGGGATGGTCGCTTTCAAAATCCTCCGGTGTAACCGTCACAACGATTGCACTGTTGGCATTGCGGCTGTCACGGGCATGATAGCTCATTCCGTTGACCGCAAGATATCCCTCCTCCGAAGACGCATTAACCACATAGCCTCCCGGACACATACAGAACGAATATACGCCCCTTCCATCCGGTAGTTTCGCAGTCAGCTTATAGGCTGCCGCCGGAAGAGATGCCTTTGCATCCCCATACTGGGAATGATTGATCAGCTCCTGCGGGTGTTCTGCGCGTACACCAACCGCAAAGGATTTTGCCTCCATCGGAACCTTTTTCCCGAAGAGCATCGCAAAGGTCTCCCGCGCACTGTGTCCCGGTGCCAGAACCAGCGTCTCCGTCTGTATTTCTTCTTTTTCTTTTTTCAGAAGATCTTCATATATGATCCCTCTGATCCGCTTTGTATCTTCTGTAAAAAGGATCTCTGTCATCTGTGTATGGAAATGGATTTCACCACCCCACGCAAGGATTTTCTCACGCATATTTCTGATTACAGTCCGTAGAATATCCGTTCCAATGTGTGGTTTATTTACATAAAGAATGTCTTTTGGTGCTCCGTTTTCCACGAAAATCTCCAGCACCTTACGATTGCGCCCCACCGGATCCTTGATCAGTGTATTTAGTTTTCCGTCTGAAAATGTCCCTGCTCCGCCTTCTCCAAACTGCACATTAGAATCCGGTTTCAGTATCCCCGTCTTCCAGAACTCCTCAACATCTTTCTGTCGTTCTTCCACCGGTGCCCCCTGTTCCAGAAGAACCGGCCGATATCCATATTCTGCAAGAAAAAATGCACAGAAAAGTCCGGCAGGGCCGCATCCGACAACCACCGGACGTGACTTCAATTTTTCGTTGCCTCCTGCCGGAAAAATATATGGCATTGCTTCATGGAGTTGCACATTGCCCGCACGCTTTTTTCGGGTAAGCATCTTCAAGAGCTGCTTTTCATTGTCCGCTTTTACATCCACAGTATAGACATAGAACAGCTCCGGCTTCTTTCTGGCATCCAGAGACTGCTTGATAATCTCATAGCTCTGAACCTCTTCTGTCCTGCACATCAGTGTGTGCACAATCTTTTTCTTCAAATCCTCTTCCGTATGCGTAACCGGAAGCTTCAGCTGACTGATTCTAAGCATTTGCCGCTCCTTTCCCTGCCAGATAACCACTGGTCCATGCCCACTGCAGATTGTAACCTCCGCAGATTCCATCTACATCTAGAATTTCTCCCGCAAAATAAAGTCCTTTTACAAGCTCCGACTCCATCGTGTCCGGATCAATTTCTCTTGTATCTACACCGCCTGCACAGATCTGCGCCTGTTCAAACGGATTTGTCTTATCAATATAAGTCCGGAAATGCTTACAGATCCGGCAAAGTCTTTCCAGATTCTCTTCACTAAGGTCATGCACCGGCATTGTTCCCGAAATTCCAATTCTCTTCAGAAGCGCACCGGCAAGCTTTTTGTGGAATAGCCCATTAAAATACTGTTCCATCACAAGACCATCCAGCCTTATCTTTCGTTCCTTTAACATCTGCAAAAATTCTATATCTCCAAAATCCGGCATAAAATCCAGCTCTGCAAAAACTTCTTTCTTTTCATACAGACCTCTCGCCGCATAACGGCTGATCTGAAAGACCGGGATCCCGGAAATACCATAATCCGTAAGCTGCAGCTCGCCGATATCGGAAGCCGATTCTGTCCCGTCGATAAAAACCGTTACTTTTCCATGAGTACGCACGCCTGCAACCTGCCGGTACAGCTTTTCCCTGCAACGGAGCTGTACCAGAGCCGGGACAACCGGAACCAGTTTATGTCCCAGCATTTTTGCCAGGTCATACCCACTTCCGTCACTTCCAAGCTTTGCAGCTGCCTTCGATCCGGCCGCAAGGATCACAGCCTCACCGGAAATCATTCCTTTTTTTCCGTCTTTTGAAAAACTGATCTGAAAACCGTTTTTCTTTGGTATGATCCCAAATACGCGTACTCCGGTATGAATCCGGATCTTTGCCAGTTCCAGCGCAGACTCCAGCGCTTCCCTCACTGCCGAGGCCTGTTCGGACCAGGGATACAGATAGCCATTTTTATCCTTCGGATAAATTCCAAGATTTTCAAAAAAAGACGTTGTCTCAGGCTCGGAAAAATTTCCGATTGATTTCCATGCAAATCCGCTATTGTCGCTTCGATAGCAGGATGGATCCTGAAAACGATTGGTAAAGTTGCATCTGCCATTACCCGTTGACAGTATTTTTCTGCCAATCATTTCATTCTGTTCCAGAAGCAGTACATCTGCACCATTCTGTGCCGCCGTAAGTGCAGCCATACTGCCAGCTGCTCCGCCGCCGATGATGATGACTCTTTTTTTCATTCTATAATTCCTTTACAATTCCTTTTTCATACAACTTCTGAAGAGACATTAAAATACCAAGTTTTGCATGCGCCCAGGTAAGACCTCCCTGGAAATATACTGCATACGGTTCTTTGATCGGTCCATCTGCACTCAGTTCGATGGACGAGCCCTGTACAAATGCCCCTGCCGCCATAATCACATCACTGTCGTATCCCGGCATTGCCCACGGTTCCGGTGTTACATAACTGTCAACCGGTGCCGCCGCCTGGATTCCCTGGCAGAATGCGATTACACCTTCCGCACTTCCAAGTGTTACTGCCTGAATGATATCGTGGCGTTCCTCTTTTCCGTCCGGTACAACTGCATAACCAAGCTTTTCATATACATTTGCCGCAAAAATAGCTCCTTTTAATGCACCTGCAACAACCGTCGGTGCAAGAAAAAGTCCCTGATAGAATGACTGCATCACACCAAGAGAAGCACCCACTTCTTTTCCAAGTCCCGGAGAAGTCAGGCGGTAAGCACACTGCTCGATCAGATCCTTTCTTCCAGCCACATAGCCACCGATCGGGGCAAGTCCGCCACCCGGATTCTTGATCAGGGAACCGACAACCAGATCCGCACCCACGTCACTTGGCTCCTTTTCTTCTACGAATTCACCATAGCAGTTATCCACCATACAGATGACTTCCGGTTTGATCTTCTTGACAAATGCGATTGCTTCCCCAATCTGATCCACAGAAAAACTCGGTCTTGTCTGATATCCTTTGGAACGCTGAATCGTGATCAGCTTTGTTTTCTCACCAATCGCTTTTTCAATCGAATCAAAGTCAAAGCTTCCGTCCGGCAGCAGGTCCACCTGATTATAGATTACTCCATATTCTGCAAGGGAACCTGTGGATGGGCGGATTCCAATAACCTCTTCCAGTGTGTCATACGGCTTTCCTGCGATGGAAAGCAGTTCATCACCAGGTCTTAAATTTGCAGAAAGTGTTAAAGCAAGTGCATGGGTTCCGCAGGTAATCTGTGGTCTTACCAGTGCATCTTCGGTATGAAAAACATTCGCATACACCTTTTCCAGCGTATCTCTTCCGAAATCATTGTATCCATAGCCGGATGCATAGTTGAAGCATTCTGCATTTACTCTTGCTTCCTGCATGGCATGAATGACCTTCAGCTGGTTCAACTCTGCCATCTTATCGATCTTATCAAAACGTTCTTTCAGTGATTTTTCAATTTGTTCTCCAAATGCATGAACTTCCGGTGAAATTCCGGTCTGTCCATATAATTTCTGTATTTCCTGACTGATATCCATTAGTCTGTAATCTCCTTTTCTTTCAATATCGCAAGCATTGCCTGCAAAATCTTCTCTTCATCGTATCCGAATTCCTCTTTCTGGATCCAGTTCACATCCCGCTCTCTGCGGAACCAGGTCAACTGGCGTTTTGCGAAATGACGGGTATCCCTTTTCAGGATCGTTACCGCTTCTTCAAGTGAATCCTTTCCATCCAGATAATCCAGGATTTCCTTATATCCAAGTCCCTGCATTGAAACCATTTCCCTTGTGCATCCTCTGGCCTTTAAAGCAGCCACCTCTTCTACCAGTCCCTGCTCCACCATCAGATCCACACGTTGGTCAATCCTTTCATACAAATGACTCCTTACATCATTCAACACAAAATATGCAAACTGATATGGGGATTTTTTCTCCCGTTCTGTCTCATTATGCTCTGAAATCTGCATTCCTGTCTCATGATAATATTCCAGAGCCCGAATCACCCGTTTTACGTTATTGGCATGAATTGCATCGGCTGATTTCGAATCTACTTCCCGAAGCCGGTCATGAAGTGCCTGCACTCCCTGCTCCTTGGCATATATTTCCAGTTTTCTTCGGTATTCCGTATTTTCTTCCCCTTTTTCAAAATCAATATCATATAAAAGAGCCTGAATATAAAATCCCGTACCGCCAACTACGATTGGAATGTTTCCTCTTTCATAAATCCCTTCCATTGCCTCTTTTGCCATCTTTTGAAAAACAGCCACATTAAATTCCGCTTCGGGTTCCAGAACATCGATCAGATGGTGTTTCACACCATCCATCTCCTCCGGCATGATCTTTGCCGAACCGATATCCATATGCCGGTATACCTGCATCGAATCTGCTGAGATGATCTCTCCTCCAATTGCTTTTGCAAGACCGATAGACGCAGCCGTTTTCCCAACAGCAGTCGGCCCTGTCAGAATGATCAGCGGCTTTTTCTTTTCTGCTAACTGTGTCATTTTCTTCTCCTAAACAATACGCTTAAATTTCTTTTCTAACTCCCGCTTCGTCATTGCTATAATCGTTGGTCTGCCATGCGGACAATGATATGGGTTGTCAAGGGACAGGAGTTCATTGATCAGCTCATCCATTTCCGCATAGGACAGCTTCATATTTCCTTTGACAGCTGCCTTACAGGACATTGACGCAATCTTTTCGTCAATTGATTCCGGCTCCAGACTGGTGGACAGACCATCTGACAGGGAATCCAGCATTTCAAGAAGCAGTTCCTTTTTCGCAATTCCAAACAGGTTATCAGGAATTGCACGCACTGCATACTCATCACCGCCAAAAGGTTCAATCTCAAACCCGATTTCCGTAAAACGATCTTTAAAAGTCTCCAGCACATTGATTTCCTGCATGGAAAGACTCAGGATGATCGGAGGACTCAAATATTGTGAAGTATACTCTCTCTTCTTCATTCCTGAAAGAGTCTTTTCATAAAGGACTCTTTCATGTGCGGCATGCTGATCAATAATATAGAGACTGTCGCGATATTGGATCAGCCAGTAGGTTTCAAAGACCTGTCCGATGATCCGGTATTCCTGTCTTGCCTCTTTCTTTAAAATCTGTTCTTCAAACAGGTCTAACTGCTTTGGTTTTTCTGCTTTCAAATCCTTCAGAAACAGATCTGGCTCTGTTTTTTCTGGATCACGCTCTGTTTTTTCTTCGCTTTTATTAGAATGCGCTCTGTTTTCTGATTCTTCATCCTGGATATCTGCAGACGGATTTTCATCTAACGCAGCCATCTTTGACTCTTTGGCATCGATATCCTTCTCTTGTTCTTCTTTTGCTTCTGCAAGATGACCGGCATAAACCCGCTCCCTCATCTTCTGCATAAAATAATCCAGCTTTTCGTCACCGGTTGCGACTGTCTTTTCTACATTCTTCTGTGTCTGAAGTTCCGCAGGCGGCATCTCTGACCGCGACCAAGATGCCGCCTGCCCTGAGCCCTCCTGAACGGAACTCTTTCCCATCTTAGGTGAAGTTCCACCTGTCCGATATGGATTTCCTGCGTCTCTTATAACAGTTTTCTTTTCCTGCCTTTTTTCAGACATTCCCAGTACTTTGATCTCCGATATTTCTACTTCCGGGATCAGCTCCGGCTCATGCAGTCCCTTACTGATTGCCTCATATAGCAGATTGTAAATCCCCTGCTGGTTGCTGAACCTGAGTTCCATCTTGGACGGATGCACATTTACATCAATTTTTTCCGGATCGATCTCAATTCGGAATGCAACAAACGGATAACGATGCTGCATGGTAAAATCTTTGTATCCATCTTCAATCGCTTTTGCAAGAATGCTGTTTCTTACATAACGCCCGTTGACAAAATAATTTTCAAAATTTCGGTTTCCACGGTTAATCACTGGCTTTCCCAGATATCCGGACAGCTTTACACCATCTTTTTCAAATTCCAGCGGGATCAGATTGTTCGCAATTTCCCGTCCGTAAATGTGGTAAATGACATCTTTCATCTTCCCGTTCCCGGAAGTATGCAGCTTTACCTGTCCATTGTTGATAAAACGGAAGGAAATATCCGGATGGGAAAGGGCAAGTCTGGTCAGCAGATCACTGATATGGCTTGCCTCTGTCATCGGCGTTTTCAGGAATTTGCGTCTGGCAGGTGTATTGAAAAACAGCTGACGCACCAGAAAAGTCGTTCCATCCGGCGCACCGGTATCCTCCGGCGTTCTTCCTTTTCCGCCCTCTATAATATATTTGGTTCCAAATACATCTTCTCTTGTCTTGGTAATCAGTTCTACCCTTGCAACTGCCGAAATACTTGACAGCGCTTCTCCGCGGAATCCGAGAGATGACAAATGCGTCAGATCCTCGGCACTGCGGATTTTACTGGTTGAATGGCGCAGAAATGCATTTTCCACGTCCTGCTTTGCAATTCCACAACCATTATCCGTGATCCGCATCAAAGAGATCCCGCCCTCTTCGATTTCCACGGTCACTGCCGTAGAACCTGCGTCAATTGCGTTTTCCACCAGCTCTTTCACAACAGAAGCCGGGCGTTCGATTACTTCCCCGGCTGCTATTTTATCAATTGTAATCTGATCCAGCAATTCTATATGCGGCATTCGATTTTTTCCTTTCTATTCATCAGGCTTGCCATCTGTTACGCAGCTTATTCTGTAGCTGATACAGTTTATTCATCGCGTCCATCGGCGTCATATGGCTGATATCAAGTTCCTTTAACTCATTTAACACATCATCATCTTTTACGGTATCAAACAGAGAAAACTGTGTCAGATCTACCTCGTCCAGTTTCTTCTGCGGCTTTTTCTTTGTCTCACTGCCCTGTACTGCAATATCCTTGACCTTGCCGGTGATATCCGCCGTTACCAACTCTTCCACAATCTCCTTGGCACGGTTAATGACCGGATCCGGCACGCCTGCAAGCTTTGCGACCTGAATACCATAACTCTTGTCTGCTCCGCCCTTTACGATCTTACGCAGGAATACGATATCATCGCCCTTTTCTTTGACTGCAATACAATAGTTGTTGACATTGCTGATCTTGCCTTCCAGTTCGGTAAGCTCATGATAATGGGTGGCAAATAAAGTCTTTGCTCCCAGAAGCTTGCTGTTGCTGATATACTCGACAACCGCCCATGCGATACTCAGTCCGTCAAAGGTACTGGTTCCTCTTCCGATCTCATCCAGGATCAGAAGACTCTTGTTTGTTGCATTTCGCAAAATATTCGCCACCTCGTTCATCTCTACCATAAAAGTACTCTGCCCGCTCGCCAGGTCATCCGATGCCCCTACACGGGTGAAAATACGGTCTACAAGCCCGATATTTGCCGAAGATGCCGGCACAAAGGATCCCAGCTGTGCCATCAGTACGATCAGTGCCGCCTGACGCATATAGGTGGATTTACCAGCCATGTTTGGACCGGTAATGATGGAAATCCGCTGCTTTTTATCGTCCAGATACGTATCATTGGCGATAAACATATCGTTTGGAATCATCTTTTCCACAACCGGATGGCGCCCATCACGAATGTCGATCACGCCCTTTTCATTGATTTTCGGGCGTACATAATTGTTGCGCTCGGCAACCAGTGCAAGAGAAGCTATCACATCCAGCTTTGCAACTGCCTTTGCTGTTCTCTGTATCCTGGTCAGCTCTGCTGCGATCGTATTTCTCACCTCACAGTAAAGCTCATATTCCAGTGCACACAGTTTGTCCTCTGCTCCTAAAATCGTATCTTCCAGCTCTTTCAGTTCCGGAATGATGTAACGCTCTGCATTGGCAAGGGTCTGCTTTCTTGTATAATAATCCGGAACCAGCTCCTTGAACGAATTGGTAACTTCCAGATAATAACCAAATACTTTATTATAGCGGATCCGCAGGTTTTTAATCCCGGTCTTTTCCCGTTCCCTGGTCTCCAGATCAGCGAGCCAGTTCTTTCCTTCCGATTTTGCTTTTCGAAGACGGTCTACTTCATCATTATAACCATCTTTAATGATTCCGCCTTCTTTCATAGCAAGCGGCGGTTCTTCCTGGATTGCCCGTCCGACCAGATCACAAAGCTCTTCCAGCGGATCCAGTTCTTCATAAATTTCCCTTAAAAGATCACTTTCCATGTCTTTTAATATGTATTTTACTGATGGCAGCATGGAAAGGGAACTCTGAAATGCAATCAGGTCTCTTGGATTTGCTGACTGATAGGTGATTTTCCCAACCAGACGCTCCAGATCGTACACCGGATTCAAATATTCCCGGATTTCTTCTCTGCAAATTGCGTTATCCTTCAGCTCCGCAACTGCATCCAGCCTTTTGACAATGGATTCTTTGTCGATCAACGGCTGTTCTACATATTTTCGAAGGGTTCTCGCTCCCATTGCTGTCTTTGTCTTATCAAGTACCCACAGAAGTGAACCTCTTTTCTGCTTTTCACGTAAAGTCTCAACCAGTTCCAGATTGCGTCTTGTAGCACTGTCCAGAACCATGTAATTTCCGGTTGCATAACGTGTCAGCCGGCTCATGTGGGACAGAGAATTCTTCTGCGTTTCTTCCAGATATTTTAAAAGCGCACCAGATGCGATCATGCCACATTCACAATCCGAAAGTCCAATCCCTTCAAGAGAAGCCACCTTAAAATGCTCCTGCAAAGTTTCCCGGCAGAGTGCATCATCAAAATACCATGCTTCCAGTGAATAAATTGCCATATGCAGGCGGTTTTTCAGATCATCCAGATCCATTCCGCTCATGTAAAATGCTTCATTGCAGACAATCTCAGACGGCATAAATTTGTAAAGCTCATCCAGCAGTTTTGTCTGGGAATCCAGTTCTGTCACCAGATATTCCCCGGTTGTAACATCCGCAATCGAAAGTCCGTACCGGTCTGCCATATAGACAATACACATAATGTAATTGTTCTTTGTTTCATCCAGTCCCTGAGTATCCAGGTTGGTTCCAGGTGTTACTACACGGATAACTTCCCGTTTTACAATTCCTTTTGCTGTTTTCGGATCTTCTACCTGCTCACAGATTGCTACCTTATAGCCTTTTGATACCAGACGGTTCAGATAGCCGTCAACTGCGTGGTACGGGATTCCGCACATCGGTGCCCGTTCTTCCAGTCCGCAGTTTTTTCCAGTCAGAGTGATTTCCAGCTCTTTTGATGCTGTGAGAGCATCGTCGAAGAACATTTCATAAAAATCTCCCAAGCGGTAAAAGAGGATACAATCCTTGTATTCCTCTTTTGTCTGCATATATTGCTTCATCATTGGCGTCAGTTCATTTGCCATTCTATCTTTTATCTCCTTGTTGTAAATCTATCAAAATTTGTTTTATCAGTTCATTTAGTGCAAACTAAGCCGATTATCATCTTATCAAATTTTGAAAATCTTTTCAAGCTTCGCTCTTGATTCATTCAAATTCATCTTCATATTTCTTAAAGAAATCGTAAAAATATTTTACATTCTCTAACTGACTCCATTTGACTATATCATATTCTTTCGAATCAATATTATATATTTTTGCATGTAAAGTTCCGAGCATAAATGGTGAATGTGTAGCTATAATAAACTGACATCCCAGCAGGCGCGTCATCTTGTTTATTTCTTCGGCCAGCCGGACCTGATTTGCCGGAGACAACGAAACTTCTGGTTCATCCAGCAAGTACAACGCATCTGGCTGCAAATACTCTTCAAAATATCGCATCGCCGTCTCGCCATTCGAATATTTCTCCTGAGCAAATTCTATGTATGCCTTTTGATTACTTCCATCTTTTGACGCCAGAAATTGTCTCGCTTCTTTTAAAGTCTTTCCAGCTCTGACCAAATCATACAACATGCCCTCTGAGAGCACATTGTTTTGTTGAATTTTCTTAATTTCGTATAAAACATCTTCGCTTTTAATATATCTGCTATTTACAGGCATTTCAGATATTTTAAAACCAAATTCATCTTCACCGTAAGAGAAAGAACATTCTGCTATAAATTTATCGCAATAATCAATAATTCCAAAAGAATTACTTGTCGCATGTTCCCGCCCTTTTATCTGGAGTTTATCCGCTATAATATTCAGCAATGTAGATTTACCAGAACCATTATTTCCATAAAATATTGTAATCAGATCAAACACAAATGGTTCGACATATTTCCCCTTAAAAACCGAATAGGGATAAATGTTAGGATTTTTTACTTGTATGTCACTCAATTTAAATGTGCGTAGATAAATCATTTTTTATAGCCCGCCTTTCTGCGAAAGGCACCAATGTGTCATGAAACAATTTATCTACCTTTCACTTTTCTAATCTATCTTTCTTCTATATAAAATTATATAATCTTAGCAAATTTCATCATAATCCTCAAACATAATTCTTATTCCACATTCATTGGATTCAACATGATAATGCCCCGCATACCATTCATCAAATTCAAGATTATCATAAATATATTGCAGCCATTTTTCCGTAGATTTATCCACTCTCGACTGGTCCAGTCCTGGAATGAATGCCCATACTGGTTCTGCCTCTATCGGAACTGTATGGGAAAGTATGATGTTTATTTTCCAGTTATTCGTTTCTAGCTGTTTTTCCACATATTTTTTAATAATATCATCCGGTTGTTCAGATTCAAACCACGGAAGACAATTTGCTAAACGATAGTATTTATCTACACTATATGCTCCTCCGATCGGCATAACCGTTTTCCCATTAAAATTGTATATCTCTCCATCTTTTGCAAATAGAATATTCCTCTGCTGTTTTAGCACGTATCGCTTTAGGATATCCATTATATTGTAAAGCCTTGTTAATCTCGCAATGTTTGATTACTGAATCTTCAATATTGATAATTCTTTCCATATTCTCATTCCTCATATAATTCTTTTTTTTTGCTAAAATTAAAACTATTTCCCTTTTGTTTTCGATTATACAGTTCTGTACCCGCAACTTTTTGCTTATTTAGTAATTTTTTTAACTTTTTCAAATATTTACCTTCAAATATTTAATTGAAAATACAGAGATCCTCTATATAAGAACAATTTTTTTCTCATATAGAGGATCTCTGTATTGTTTCCCTACTACTATTTTCCTAAATAAATTATCGCTATTTCGCAAATTTTATAATTCTCTCAATATAATATTTTGCCGCTTCCTGCAAAGATATTCCCTTCTTTGTCGCTTTTTCGTAATCTTTCTAATATAATCAATTGCCTCATCATAATCACTATCTTTATTCCGAAACCTATAAGAATGCACAGATTGAACATTAATATTGTATTTTTCACGGCACTCTTTCAAATTTTTATACTCATCACCTCTATAGTAAAATACATCTGTTTCCAGACTTTTCTTCCTTCTCAGACAATGTCGGAATGCTTCTTGGATTGAACAGTTCTTTCGCCACGCTCTATGTATTTTATCAAACTCTTTTCCATTCAGCTCCTTAGCCATAACGCTCACCTGTCCTTTCTTCAATTGGACAGATGACCACTTGTTACATCTTAACAAATTTTCAAATTCATTTCAAGACAAGCTCAAAATTCACATTCCATCCGATCAAAAAAACATTTCTTATTTCGTATTTATCCTGCAACACATAACTGAATTCCAATTGTTTCTGGTTTATGGCGCAGGATTAAACTTACAAACTTACTTGTACTTGTTAAATTCATTTTTATTCTCTTTTCTTTTGAAAAATTCATATCTTTATATTATCATAACCAGATATACTGCACAATAAATGACTTGACTTATCTATCCCAATTTCTGTGTAAATAAATCAGGTCATTCCCTTATCACTCTTAATCAACGCAATATCAATTTATACGCACTTAGGACACTCCTTTATTACAAAATATTGCAAAATGTTATAGAATTAAAAGATCCTTGCCGGACATCTCTGCCTGACAAGGATCTTTTTTTGATACTTTTTATTACTTCTTCTTTAAGAGGACATTTATATGATTTATTCTCGAGAAACTTCCTACGCTTCTCTTTCCATTCCCATTCCTTCTGCAAGCTTCTTGCTGAAAGCGAGTACGGCCGCACCAAGGATAGCTACAACCGCACCGATTCCGATAAAGAACGGTACTTCGCTTCCTTCTTTATAGAAGTTAACGAGGATCATGTTAAGAGCAGCTCCTACTGACTGAGACATTGACCATACAGTCATCATCTGTGTTACAAAGGCTTTTGGTGCTGCTACTGCTGTGATCGAATATCCGATCGGGCAGGTAAATCCTTCGGCGACCATCAGTACTGCATAAAATAATACGATCCACCATGCATTTACTTTTGCATCGCCCGGGTAAATAACATAGAGAAGTGCAATGATCATTGCGCCAAGTCCCCATAAGATAGTTCCGAATCCCATCTTTGTTGTTCCGAATGGCTGTTTCTTGCCAAGCTTTGTCCAAAGCATGGTAAGAAGGCTTCCGAAGCAAACCGCAAAGATTGCCGGGATTGTCTGGAATGAAGCTGCCGGAATTTCTACTCCGAAGATCACACGGTTTACTTTTTCTTCATAGAAGATAGCAAGGATTGAAATTGTCTGTGTCCAGATCAAAAGTGTAACGGCGTTACAGATAAATGGTGGGAGCAGACAAAGTACTTTCTTTTTCTCGTGCTTTTCTGTCTTCTTGCTTGAGTAGATGAATACAAGATAAGCAAGCGGGATAAAGATGGAAATAGTACTTACTACGTTTGCAAAGGAAGAAATTTTAAGTTTTCCTGTTGCAAAGGAAACTGCTAATGCTGTTCCTACGATAGCTACAACAATGAGCATTTTTACAACGAATGCACGTTTCTTATCTGCCGGAAGCGGATCGTCCGGTTCCAGACCGATATTTCCGAAGAATTTCTTATAAGTAGCAATATAAGCAACAGTACCTAAGAATGAGAGAACTGCTGATAATGCAAATGCTGCGTGGTATCCGCTTTTCGCTGCGATTACACCTGCAAGGGCCGGAGCTGCTGCACCGATATTGGAAATTACGTAAGAAATTGTGAAGGCACTGTCACGTCTTCCATCGTTCTCATCGTAGAATTTACCGATCAGAGTTTCGATACATCTTCCTGCGAAGAGTGTACCGAATACCATACATCCCATAGCTGCTGCATATCCTACTACCCCAAGTGGAAATGCAAGCAAGGTATAACCGATAAATCCGGTAACTCTGGCTACAAGCAGTGACCTACGACATCCAAGAATACGGTCGCAGACATAGCTTCCGATGATGGTTGTCATTCCGACTACAGTTGCGTATAAAGAAATCAACTGTGCTGCATCCGCTTTATCGAATCCAAGACCTGCAGGTGCATTTGCATACAGGTAATAGATCATTACGGCATTCATTGCGTAGCTTGAAAAAGATGAACAAAGCTGTACAATGGAGTGCTATCATTAAAGTAGAGTCGCAAAACTCACCAAATCTATGATATTATCAATGCATAGGAAGGTGAGAAAAATGCAATACGACAAATCATTCAAAGATGAAGCAATAAAGCTATC